>Ga0315900_10000508_pt1 | contig 67795 bp, 48 predicted proteins | sample LakEriMetagenome_FD_203521 | JGI IMG/M metagenome (GOLD analysis project Ga0315900, IMG submission 203521) | Freshwater fungal communities from buoy surface, Lake Erie, Ohio, United States - Buoy 12 MA114 | ecosystem: Environmental > Aquatic > Freshwater > Lake > Lake biofilm | place: USA: Lake... | reverse complement strand
CGGATTCAGTGTCCAGGTACCTGAAGCAGGTAAACCATTTAAAATAACAGAACCCGTTGCGGTGCTGCAATTGGGTTGCGTGATAGTGCCCACAAGCGGTGCAGAAGGAGTAGAAGGCTGCGCATTAACAGTTAGTGTGGTGGGGGAAGAGATACAAGTTGGCGTTGAATTATCTCTAACAGTTACATCGTAAGAAGCTCCTGGACTAACATTGTTAAAGGTAGGGCTCGATTGATAATTAATACCATCTATGCTATATTCAAGTGTTGCACCTAATGGAGCGGTAACAACTATTGTGGCGGTATTAACAGAGCAAGAGGGTTGAGAAGTAACAGAGGCCGAAGGACTAGCTGGCGGAACACAGCTGGCACAACTACTACAGCTACCGGAAACACCAGATTCAACTTCAATATAAAAATCAGAAGATGCATTTCCATTACCATCCAGATAAAGAAAATAAGGGTCGCCAATAGTTAATGAGCTTAGATTAAATTCGCAATTAGCCGTAATTCCATTCACATATACATTACCCGCGGTAACTATTCCACCTCCGTTGGAGCTTAGGTAAGCCCTGTTATTTACAGATTCATCATCGGGGCAACCGCCGTTTGGAACAACAGATGGAGGAGTGGAACAATCATCCGGATTAGGAGCTTTAAGAATAATTGGTTGCATGTCATCGCCACCGGTAGGGCTTGAGATCATCCCACTAATGGTAATTTTTGCTGTTGTAGAAGTAGGAAAAAATCTATACCAGGCACTGCGGTTATTAGCGCCATTCCAGCTACAAGCACCAACAGTATTTCCCGGATAACGGGGATCGGGAGAGGTATATCCATTAAAGTTATTTCCTCTGTATAAACCATTCGTTAAACAGGAAGCCCCTGTGCAATTGTCATTATTGATACAGCTGGTAACATCAATAATACTGAGTCTGGGGCCAAATATAAGCTCAACTTTTTCGAATGTTACTTCGGAGGTAGTACTTTCAAAAACTGTAAACGTCCAATTGCCGTTTGGATTTGATCCATCATTAAAATTTGAAAATTGACCTGCAGTCTCAATTCTGTAGTAACCGATAGAATAAGGATGATATGCACCTTGAACGGTATTGGTAAAATCTTTTATTCTGTCTAAGGCTGCATCGTCTCTAAATTTGGTATTTATCCATCTGGAGGAGGCGGAAGCACCCAATCCGTTTGCAATCCAGATGGTAACACCATTGGGGCTTCTCAATTCTAACTGATAGGTGGATAAGTTGCCTTTACATGAGGCATTCCCCAATTGAACGTTAACTTGTTGTAAAACAATTCCTCCCGATGTTAAGCCCCCAGCGGGCAGACCGGAAACGGCAATGTTCTGCCCTATTCCATTTAAGTTAGCTCCACAAGCAGTTGCGGTAGTATTCGAGAAGGTTTGACCGTATGAAGTATTGGGTATATATTGGAAAAAAATAAAAATTAAACTGAAAAAAGTTAAAATGTAGAGTTGATTTTGGTTGAGTATTTTTATTTTTTTCATGACTCACGATTATTTATAATGAAGATAAATTTTAGTCTGTTTTTTTAAAATATATATTTTAAAATTTGCCCTATCTATTTTTTGTTTTTAGGCCAGAGTATAAAAAAATTAACCCCAAAAAGGCTTCTAAATTAAAACCGTTTTGTAAAAAAGAATTGATAAATACCGAGTTTACTAAACAGCTTAATCGAAACATTGTTTTGAAAGAAAAATTAGTATCACATTAAATGCTAGAGAAAATTTTTAATCTAGAAGATCTATTTAATGATTCTTATTCTACCCATAGTTTTATAAATACTATTTATCAGGGTTAGACATCTTTAAACTTACCATAAGTTTTGGTAGGCCCGGCTATTTATTTGCATGGCTATGTTGTCTCATGGCATTAGTTTGTAATATTTCTATTGAATAATCCGGTTTTAAAAGATAAAGGTAATTGCGGTTAAAACCAGATCCCAGAAAATGATACTGGAACAAAAGAGTGTAATTACTTTTAGTTTGTTTTTTGCTTTTCTTCCTGATAAGTTGGCTGCAATAGTGCTGCCAACTGGTATAGAAATTAGGCTTGGTGTAACAAATGCAAGTCCGGCTAAACCATATCGTTGCATCACTTTTACAAACAAACGACTTCGCTTAGTAAAAATATTTTTTTTGGTTTTTAAAACAGGTTCTATATTAATATTTAGAAATTTCTTGAACTCATAAATTAACCAAGCGAAAAATTTAAATACAACTGGTGAAAAGAAATAAAAGATAAAGAAAGCGGTAATACCACCTAACGTTGTAATAAAGTATGTTTCGAAGAAAGAAAGACCGGCAACGCGAGCCGCTGGAAAACCGAACCAGTATTTTAAGACGGTTACAAAATAAACACTTAAGATTTTTAAAAAATAGTCCATTTATCTTGCAATATACGCAAAGATAGAGCGATTATTTTTTTGTTCCGAAAGCAAGGTCACCGGCATCACCCAAACCGGGCACAATATAAGCTTGAGCAGTTAATTCTTCATCTACTGCACCGATCCAAAGCGTACAGTTTTTAGGTAAGTGTTTTTTAGCATATGCCAAACCATCAGCGCTGGCTATAACGGACACTAAATGGGTATGTTTGGGAGTAGATGCTTTGCAAATAGCTTGATAGGTAAGAATCATAGATTTGGCGGTGGCTAACATAGGTTCCGCTAAAATCAGGATTCTGTCGTTTAAATCAGGGGAAGAAATATATTCTATTGCAATTTCAAAGGTCCCGTCTTTATGGTGTTTGCGATAGGCGGAAATAAAACAATTATCTGCACTGTCAAAATAATTGAGCATGCCTTGGTGTAAGGGCAATCCGGCTCTTAAAATAGTTCCGAGTACCGGTTTAACGGCGGGTAGGTTAACATTGGCAATTCCCAGAGGTGTTGTAACGGCAACTTCTTTGTATTCTAATTCTTTACTTATTTCGTAAGCAAAGATTTCGCCAATTCTTTCCAGATTCTTTCTGAAACGCATCGGATCTTTTTGAATATTAACATTGCGTAATTCAGCTAAAAACTGATTAAAAATTGAATTTTGATTACCTAATATATTTACTACCATAAAAACTTATTAATACGCTAATTTAAACAAATAAGCTATTCTGCTCAATTATTTTTAAGCCACCTCAGGGGTTTGGGTAAATTATTTTTTAGATAATGTTGATAGAAGGAGGGTTTGGCGCCAAATCCGGAGTAAAATTGAGCCATGCCTGCCTCCTGGCCACCATAAAAATCAACGCAATTATAATGATTATTTTGAGCGTAAGAAATGGCAAAGTCAATTAGAGCATGCCCGGCACCCGAATTTTTTGCATTTAAAGAGCTGCATCCTTTAAAATAAGTATATGTATCATTAAAACAAATAAATAGTCCTCTGCTTAAAATCTCCCCCTTTTTTATAGCCTGAAATTCAACGATTCGATTTTGAGTGATTAAAAAATCAATAATTCTCTCTAGTCTGTTATAGGCCGGCTTATTTAAATTGGATAAGTCCTTACCTTTGTTCTTTTTGAAATACTCTGTAAAGTCTTTTGCGTTTGGATTAACCTGTAAAATTTGTACATCCGCTAGTTTCGATTTTTTAATATTTCGTAATGTATTGGATGAATAGTTAAGGGTAGAATTTAAATGCAATATCCAATTGTTTCTGTTCTTTAGTTCGGAACTACTTAAGTTTTGTGTAAATAAATCTATATAGCCTGCTTTAATAAAGTTGTTGGGATTATAGTGTTTGGGTTCCGGATTTATCCAACCGGTTTTCTGAATCCAAAAAGGAGTATAATAGTATTTAATACCAAATTTATAATTATAAGGAAGAGGGAAAACATTTTGATAATCTTCATCAATTAGCGCTTCCCATTTTTCATCTGAAGCAATATCCATTACCTCAAATAGAAAATAAAAAAGAGGATTAGCAGAATTTGTTATGCATGCATTCCATTTTAGCGGATCTATTTCTTTTTTATTTAATAGTCGAATCAATTAACTGATGTTTATGGATAAAAAGGATTAATGATATAAGTTTTGAGGTTATTTAAGGGGCCTCATCTCTATACTATTAACTACCAATTTGCATTATTTTATTCAATTATCAGTTTGGTTGAATAATGGGAAACACCATTCTCTAATCTAACAAAATAAAGGCCTTTCGGATATTCGGATGCATTCATATCAAAATAACTAAGTGCAGGAATATTTATGCTCAACATAACTTTGCCGCTAATATCATACAGATTAAGGCTAATAGATTCATTAAAAGGATTTTCAAGTCTAATTTTTCCATTACCAGGATTTGGATAAATTTTAATTCTACCTGCTAAAGCTTCTTTTATAGAAGTACAAATAACCACCTCTAGTTGATCGCTAATCGAGCTAATACAGTTATTAGCATCAATAACTGTGTAATTTATAGTTTGTGTACCTAATCCCGCAACTACCGGATCAAAAAGGTTACCGGTTAGTCCGGTTGCCGTAAATATTCCTCCTGTTGGGTTTTCACCGCTTAGGGTAATGATCCCGCCACCATAACAAGCCGAATCGTAATTTAAATTTAATGAAACTTCAGGTAAAGGATGAACCGTTATTTGAATGGTATCTGAATTAAAACAGCCACTGGTATTAAAGACTGTTAAAACTAATGATACGCTGGTATCGTTTGTTGTTTTAACTGAAGTGCTTAGCAATGTTGGATTATTTAAAAGGTTGGTACTGCTCCAAGAGAAATTACTAGCGTCTGTTGTTAGAGTGATTTGAGCACTTCCATTCTGACAAACAGAGATATCATTTCCGGCATTTACACTGGGCTTGGTACTGATGTTAAAAGTAAGCAATACGGAATCTTTACAAATAGAATTATTCGATTGTATTTTAATTTTTGTGGTATAAGTTCCGGACTGATTAAATGTTATTTGATTATCTCCTTTTGTGAAATCATCAATGATTCCATCATTTTCAAAATCCCAGCTAAATGAGAAATTAGAGATTGATAAATTTGTACTTTGGTTTATAAAGTATGTTGCTTCGTTAGTACAGCCACCAATTACTGAGTATGCAAAGTTGTAATTACAAATGGCTTCTGCAACGGTAGTGGTGGTATCAATAGTACCCGCTAAGGAATCGGCATAAAAGTTTTTTTCAAAAACCTGAGAGGTGGAATCAACTGTTAAAGAATAGGTTGAGATCATATCACATCCCGGAATGTTTACGTATATGGTATAGGATCTACTTGGAACATTGTTAAATGTGTAAACTCCATTACTGTCAGTTTGAGTTCGCATGGAGATTTGCCCCCCCGGATTATCCTCTAAAATAATATCTATACCCCTTATAGGTTCTCCGGGCCTTCTGCTTCCCGAGGTATCCGTTGCATCAAGCACTTGTCCAGAAATCGTAGCGCCACCTGTTTGTGGAATCGGATTAACAATTTGAATTAAGGTGTTAATATCGGGGCCACTACATAAACCGGTTAAATGAGGTGATTGTTCCCAACGATATACATCGCCATTAAAAGTTAGAATAGCTTGGGGAAATATATTGTTATTTGCCGCCACGCCAACTATATAATTATAGGCAGGATTTACTTGTGTAAAAGTTGCAGTTTGATTTCCATTAAAGGAAATAGTATCAATAATTACATAAGCACCTGTATCTTGTGTTTGATATAAATAGGCAATTCCATCTGTTAATGGAGCGGAGGAAATTTGTGCACTTACATTTAAGTTTATTAATCCTTGTTTTTCAATTAAAATAGAGTCGGTTAATATACAACCTTGATTGTCTGTAATTGTGAATGAATAAAAACCGGATCTTAAATTAACTAAACTAAAGCTGTTTTGAGTATCTTCAGTTGTAATGGATAATGAACCAGATCCCCCGCTGGCAAAGATATCTAAACTTGCATCTGCATTGTTACAATTTTCATTGCTTAACTGATAGGTGTATGTTATGCCATTGGTCTGGTTAACAAATGTACTTTTTGAAACAGAACATCCATTAGAGTCTGTAACAGTTAATTCATATGTTCCGGGCGATACCACCGTTATGTCTGAAGTATTGGCTGAAGTAGACCACGAATAATTAAACGGTGAAGTGCCTCCAAAAATTGAGGTGGTGATAATAACACTAGAATTTACGCAATTTAAATCGCCATTTGGAAATAAACTAACGGATATCGGACTTGGTTGATAGATGGTATAACTAGGAGAGGTTTTGCTACATCCCAAATTATCGGTAACAGTTAATGTATAACTTCCGCCTTGAATATTACTAAGGTTTAAGGTGTTGTTATTGTTGCTCCACAAATATTGAAGGGAAGAAAGTGGTTGAGCTCCGCCGCTTACATTAACGTTTATAAAACCAGTAGTATCGCCAAAACAATTTAAACTATCACTTTTATCAATTAGTGTAATGTTTATGGAAGGACTGAAATTTACTATGATACTATCGGTTTTATTACATCCATTTTTAGAAGCATATAAATAGTAAGTAGAGGAAGCATTTGGCGATACAGTTATACTTGACGAAGTTTCTCCGGTACTCCAACTCAAAGTGCTACCATTGTTTGTGGGGGTAAGCGTTAGGTTAGATCCCGAACAAAGAGTTGTATCTGCTCCGAGGTTAATAACTGGTCCGTCAATAACTGTTACAGTAACAGAGTCGTATGAAACCGGACATAAACCATTCGATACTCCCCAAACAAATACCGAAGTGCTTCCTTTAGTTAAGCCTGTAAACAAAGTATTGGGTTGGGAATAGTCGGAGGTAACCCCTGAACCACTTGCTGCACTCCATATGGCATTTGAATAGATGGATGGAATGTTTGCAGATAAAAAAACTATAGTATCATTGCATAAAACTTGATCCACACCAGCATTAGCAATTGATGGTAATTTATCTATACTTAAAATAATACTGTCGGTTTGGGCAAGACAGTTGCCTAGGCCAGACGCAGTTAAATACAAAGTTACAGTACCGTTAGCAATATCGTTTGAGCCGAGTGTATAGGAAGGATTTAGTGTGCTGTTATCCGGACTGAATGAACCATTGCCATTGCTAGCCCAAGCAAGTGAAGAATAAAATAAACTAAAAGCACCATCTAAACTATATGAAATTTCAGATTCACAAATTGTTTTATTTGCGCCGGCATCAACACTAACCTGGGCAGCAACAGAGATAGTAAAGCTCGTGTTATTTCCTGCGCAACCATTAAATGTAGGTGTAACCACTATAGTTGAAGTGATATTAGAGTTGGCTGCACCATTATTGGAAGCAGTAAAAGGTAAAATGTCTCCGGTACCCGAACTGCTTAAACCAATTTCGGTATTATTGTTGAGCCAATTATAGGTGGTGCCGCTAATATTGCTTGTAAACGAATTATTTATAGTAGACTCACCGGCACAGTACTGTTGATTAGGAGGGGAAGAGACAATAGGTTTGGGTTTAGAAATTAGATTAAAATTTCTGGAATTACCAGAGCAACCAGCCGCAACAGGGGTAACGCTTATAGTTGCAGTTATGTTGTTTGTGCCATTATTTGTAGTTGTAAATGGATTGATGTTTCCATTACCAGTGGAGCCTAATCCAATAGTGGTGTTGTTGTTTGTCCAATTGAAAGTAGTTCCACTAACACTTCCCGTAAATGTTATGGTTGAGAAAGTAATACCGCTACAAACGCTTTGGTTGGCTACACTATCAACATTGGGTTTTGCTTTTGCTGTTATTGTAAATGCCGATGGAGAAGAATTGCAACCAAAGGCACTGGCAGTTACAGTTAAATTTGAAATTACATCATTATTTGTACTATTTGATACAACAAAGCTATTGATGTTACCAGTGCCCGATGCAGCTAATCCAATTGAAGTATTGGAATTAGTCCAGTTAAACGTAGCTCCGCCAACATTACTTGTAAATGTATACGGATTTGTTGATGTGCCACTACAATAGCTGGTGCTTGTTGCCCCACCGGTAACATTTACCTGAGGGTTTACAGTTAAAACAAATGTTTTAGGTGTTCCACTGCAAGCATTTAAGGTAGGTGTAACACTTACAGAGCCCGATATGGGTGAATTGTATGGATTTGTACCTGTAAACGAATTTATGTTTCCACTTCCCCCTGAACTTAAACCAATAGCAGAGTTTGTGTTTGTCCAATTGTAGGAAGCTCCTGCTGTTCCTGTAAATGTTATTGGGGAGAAATTTGTACCATTACAAGCAGATTGATTTGTAACTGTATTAACAGTTGGTAACGGTTTTACATTCATTGTTACGGTATCATTTCTAGAACAGTTGTTTCCATCCGTTACATTAACAGTGTATATGATTGACGCAGTAATGCTGGTGCTGGGATTGCTAACTGTTGAACTGGAAAGGCCAGTTGATGGAGACCAATTGTAAATATATCCTCCACCACTTCCACCAGAAGCACTGGCATTTAAATTTGAGGTACCACCCGAACAGATATTATAAGGCGCAGCTGAGCCTGTAACGTTAGGTAAAGTAGCTGCTAAAATCACCACATCGTCGGTTGAGCTTGCACAAGCACCATTACTGATAGTCCAACGAGCCGTAACGCTATTTCCTATTGTTAAACCTGTAATAGAACTATTGGGGGAGGAAGGATTGGTAATAGTACCGGTTCCGGTTACAACCGACCAAATACCGCTACCAGTAGTTGCGTTGTTTGCACTAAGGTTTGCGGTAGTAAGATTACATACTTTAATATCCGCTCCAGCATTTGCAGTTGTGGGTAAAGCACTATTCGTTATGATAACATTATCAGTTAGTATACAGCCCGAATTTGAGGCAGTCCATTTGAGTTCAACTGTGCTTCCTGCAGTTAAACCGGTAATGGATGAAGTAGGAGAAGTTGAGTTAACAAAAGTGGCACTTCCACTCACAACCGACCAAGCCCCTGTTCCTATACTAATCGAATTAGCAGAAAGAGTAGCAGTGGTGGCATTACAAAGCGATTGATCAGTACCGGCATTGGGTGTGGTTGGATTAGCATTAACTGTTATAACAACCAAATCATTAGCTGAACAGCCAGAACCTGAGGTTGCTGTAACTGTATACGAATATGTTCCTGCAGAACTAAGTGTTAAATTAGGGTTAGATACGCTAGAAGAAGATAAACCATTAGTAGGGCTCCATAAATAAGTATAGCCAGCAGTATTTGAGCTTCCAATAGTAATAGATTGACCGGAGCAAATAGTTTGATCCGAACCTGCGTTTGCTGTTGCCGTATTAACTATTACCAAAACTTGATCATTTCCAGTACATCCGTTTCCATCTGTAGCTGTTACTAGATAGTTAGTGGTAGAAGTAGGATTGGCAGTGGGGTTAAAAATATTAGGATTACTTAAATTGGTATTTGGGCTCCATTGATAAGTAAAAGGGGGTGCACCTCCAGAGGCTGAGGCACTTAAGTTGGCACTGCTACCAATACAAATATTTTGATCGCTACCCGCATTCACTGTAATTGCTGTGGGTTCAGTTATGGTTTGACTAGTAGATTTAGAACATCCTGATTGGTCTGAGACAGTAATATTGTAGTTGCCAGCGGTTAGCCCCGAAACGTTAGGCGTTGTAGCGTTATTATTCCATAAATATGTTAATGATCCAAAACCACCAGTACTGTTTGTGTTAATACTACCACTATTTCCACCAAAACAACTTACTTGTGTTGAGCCGGTTATGTTAGTGCTAATGGTAGAAGGGGTAAAAATATATCGTTGACCGGTTGCTGGTTTTGTTGCAATTGAGCTGGTTTCGGTTCCTCTGTTATAATTAGGTGTCCCACTAGTGTTGGTTAAAGAATAAAAATCGCCGGAAACGCTTCCGCCATTCAATCCAATTGATGCAGATGCTGCAACCGGATTAGAGGGTCCCTGGCTATATATAAACTCTATTCGATTATCTGCTTGATAAAGTTTTACCTGAAAAGAGATTACATTTCCACCAGAAGTCGCATTCCAATTCATGCTCTTCCACTCAACAGTAAAAATTAAATTTCCTGCAGACCCTGTTGTAGCATATAGCAATGCACCGTTAATATCTGTTTTTAAATCATCCCATAGGGGAGCAATAATAGGGCCTTGTCCGGTAAAATTTAAATTATTATTAGGTATTGCACCGGTTAAAGTATTTCCTAAACTAATAAAACCATTGGTGCTTACTTTAACATTGGTATACCCAGTAGGATTACAACCTCCGTACATAAAGGTAAAACCAATGGGTATACTGTTAGAAACAAATTCATCTGTAGTTGCTCCAATAATGTTTGTGCCAGTAATAGGAACATAAGACGCAGTATTAGAAGAAAAATTATAGGTAGTTTGAGAATATAAACGTGTTAAAAAAAACAAACTAATTAATGTGTATTTTATTGATTTCATCTTATCATTTTAAAGTAAAATTAAACTAAAAAAAGCAAAAATTTTATCTGATTTATCGACAATTATATAGATTTAATCATAAAAAAAGCCCCCAATTTGGGGGCTTCTTAATTTTAATTAGAACTTAACTATTCTTTAACATATCTTTTTACAATAACGGATGTTTCATTTTCTATTTTAATAAAATAAACACCACTTTCTAAATTACTTAAGTCGATAGACTGTTTAGGTGAGTTTATTTCTATCATTGATCGGTAAACATCTTGCCCATTAAGGTTGGTTATACTAATTAATCCATCTTTTATTTCACTGTTTGACAAATCAATTGTAGCAATACCATTTCCCGGATTCGGATAAATTTCTACATCGTGATTTTCAGATAACATGTTAGGGATAGCCGTAGGTGTCCAGGCAACTATATAGTCATTATAGGTTAAGGTATCCTTGCATCCGCCACTTAAATTTTGAGCATATAAACTAACTGTAAATATTCCTGCCTTTTGATAGGAGTAAGTATAATTTTTAGCGGTAATTAATGCTGTACTGTCGCCAAAATTCCATGTAAACACATAACCAGTAGAGTTTGGAGTGTTATTGGTAAACTTAACTGTGTATGGAGGGAATTTACTGTTAAATATAGTTTTATCTGCTGTAAATGAAATTGGAATGGATTGATTAACATTTACTTTAACCGTATCGCTTGATACACAATTACCTTTAATTGCAGTTAAAGTGTAAATGGTTGTTGTTTCGGGGCTAGCAGTAGTTGTAAGGGCAAGAGAATTAGACAGGCCTGTGTTTGGTGTCCAATTGTATGCAGTTCCAGAAGTATAGAAAGATGAGCCTTGAAGTGATGTTGAAGTTCCACAATCAATAGTTTTATCATTACCCGCAGATAAATTAAAAGGACTTACGCTAACTAATAGGGTGTCTTTAGACACACAATTTCCTTTAGTTCCAGTTAATAAGTAAGTGGTTGTAACTGATGGTGCAGCAGTAGTATTAGAAATGCTTGGGTTTGCAATACCTATTGGCGGACTCCAACTCCATGTTAAGCCAGTAGCACCTGGTGAAGTTGCTGAAATTGTGGTTGATTGTCCACAAACAATCGACTTATCACTTCCAGCAGAAATTGAGATGGGGTTTACGGTAACGGTAACTGTATCAGTTGCAATACAAGTATTTCTAAATGCAGTCAATACATAAGTGGTAGTTTGAACAGGACTGGCTACTGGGTTAATTTTATTTTGAGTACTTAAACCATCTCCTGGAGTCCATTGATATAAAGTTCCCGAAACTCCATTAGATGTGCCAATTAAGTTAGTACTGTTACTACAAATAATTGTTTTATCAATGCCGGCATCTACGGTGAGTGGTGTAACGTTAACAATTATAGTATCATAATCAGAGCAACCATTTTTAGTTGCTTTAACAATATAAGAGGTGGTTGTATCAGGAGTTGCAACCGGATTTGAAATAAAAGGATTATTTAAATAATAGTTGGGTGTCCACAAATAACTTACACCAGTGGTATTGCTAAAAGCAGCAAGCGTTGTATTGGCGCCACATATTAACGACCTGTCAAATCCTGCACTAACATCTATCGTGTTAGGTCGTATGGTAATATTTTTTGAAATAGAGTCTTTACAACCATTAGGACTTTCAATTAAAAGTTCTACAGTATAAGTGCCATCATCAGAGAAACTAAAACTAGTATTTCCATTGGTTGTATCATCCGCAATACCATCGTTATCAAAATCCCAATGATAGGAACTTCCGTTTGCAACACTTAAAGAAGAATCCCTGAACTCTGCTAAATTGCCTAAGCAAATATTGTTTTCCTCAATTAAGAATATGGCATTGGGTGTTAAATTAGATGAAACAGAGGCAGTATCACGGTTCGAACAACCATTCGCATCTTTTCCAATAACGATGAAGTTTTTGATAAATGCATTAGTAGCGTTTAATACAATAGTGTCATTAAATAAGTTTGTGATGAGTGGATCGCTGTTCCAAGTATAGCTGGTAGCCCCACCTGCAACAATCGTTATGGTGTTTCCAGTACAAATAGAAGTATCGGGCCCTGCAGTTACTCGCGGTAAATCATTTACAATTACACTCACGGTTGCGGTATCAGAACATACGCCATCGTATGTTCTTAAAATTAATCGGGCATTAAACGTTCCGGCAGTGTTGTATACAAAAGAAGTTCTTCCTTTAGTAGTATCATCTGTTACTCCATCGCCGTTAAAATCCCAACGGTAGCTTGTTACAGCAGTGGGTACGGAAAGTGATAAATCATTAAAAAGGGTGGTGTCGCCAATACAAACGGTATTAGCAGAAAAGTTCGTATTAAAACTACATACTTGTATGCTTATTTGTAATGATGTGTCAATAAACCCATCCAAAGAATCTACAAAGAAATCTTTATTAACATAATTTTTGCTTCCGGTAATGCTTAACTGATAAGTATTGATTAATTCACAACCCGGTATTTGAACGAATAAACGATAATTACCATTTGCAACATTGCTAAAAATATATTCACCATTTGCGTCTGTAACAGTACGTTTTGAAACACTATTACCACCCGGAACATCCTCAAGAATGATATCAATTCCTCTAATGGGCTCTCCCGGCCTTCTTTGGTCAGTTGTATCTGTTACGTCCAAAACCACACCTGAAATAAAGCCGGTACCAGTTGATAAAGAGAGAGATGAAATGTTTATCCCTATAGTATCAGCACTTCCGCATGAAGTATTTAAAGTGTCGGCATCGCTCCATCTGTAAACATTACCGTAAAAAGAAGTTAGTGCATTCGGGTAAGTTGAAGGATTTGGTTTAACTCCAATAATGAATTGAGAAGAATAACTTACAGAAAAATCAAACTCCCCGAAGTTATTGAGTTGCGCTGAATCTTTAAGTAGGTAGGAAGTGGTATCGGTAATTTGATATAAATAAGCAGTACCCGAAGTTACAAAATTGCCCTGTAGTTGAACCGTACCATGAATCTGACTATTGCTAAATTGATTGGTGATTGTAAACGTTTTATTTGTTGAACAAGCATTACTGTCTATAACCGTTAAATTGTAGTTGCCTGCAACAAGAGAATCTATTGATAATCCGTTTTGTCCGTTACTCCAGCTTAACGTGTATGGCAAAACTCCACCCAAAACATTAACGGATATTTCACCGGTTGAGCTTCCGCAAAGAGTATTTATTTGTGAACCAAGGGAAATGTTTATTTGATTTGGTTCCAATACGGTTGCGGTGGTGGTTACCGTATCAAAATTCGCATCTACAACGGTTACAAAGTAAGTGCCTGCAGTGATTCCTGATAAATCTTCTGTAGTATCAGCATTTGACCATGAATAAGTATAAGGAGGATTGCCACCCGATACTGTTAAATCAATAGCTCCGTTTGATCCACCAAAACAAGATGCATCCACCGAGTTTGTTGTTAAAACCATGGAATTAAAGGTTACGGTTACATTAGCTGTTGAAGAACATCCATTACTGTCAACACCAGATACCGTATAAGTTGTAGTGGTTAAAGGAGTAACAGTTACGGTATCGTTTGTGGAAGAATTTAACACAGTATCTAACCATAAGTAACTTACCCCCCCTGTAGCTATTAATGTATCGGTATTCCCTGCCTGAATAACACCACCTGATAAAGAGGTAACTGAGATTAAAGGCAATGGGTTTACATTAACGGAAACATTAGAAATACTGATACAACCGTTGAAGTCTAAAACGGTAGCCGTATAAGTTGTGGTAGTTGCAGGAAATGCATCAACTTGTGGGCCTGAGGAAACAGATAAATTTAAAGAGGGAGTCCAACTGATGGTGTAAGGGGAAGTACCACCGGTTACAATAGCATTTAAGGTAAGCGTGTCGCCATTACAAATGCTACCTCCATTAACAGAGGTATTTAATATCGTAGGTTCCGTTATATTAAAAATAGAGGAAGTGCTTGAACATCCGGAAGTATCGTTCACCAAAAGTGAATAACTACCGGGACATAAATTAGTTAAGTCTTGCGAAATAACGTTGGTATTCCAAAGGTATGAATAAGTACCATCTCCACCTGTTACGTCTACATTGATTGATCCGTTGCAGTTACCAGAACAGGTAACATTTAAAAGACTATTTAACGAAACATTTATTTTAGATCTAACAGAAACTGAACTAAGAGTGGAAAAACTAGAGTCACCTGAATTAGTACAAGTTAATTTACAACGATAGGTATAAAAGCCCGGCGTTAAAGGATTGGTTAGAAGTGTATCGTTGATTGCACCAGAAATATTACTGTAAGTTAAACCTGAATCTGTTGAAAGTTGCCATTGATAGGTAATACCCGAAAGCGTGTCGTGGTTTGTAAGATTTAAATTTACGATAGAGGAATCGCATACCGAAAGATTGCTTTGTGCAATTGAACCTGCATTTGGAATGCCCGAACAACCCGGCAATATATTGGAAATTGTAAAGGTTTTTGAATTAGAGCAAGCGGAAAGATCATTAACCGTAAGGGTATAATTACCAGAACAAATTAAAGTAATATCTTCAGTGGTTTGTGAGTTGGACCATGTAAAATTGAAGTTACCATCGCCTCCGCTGGCGTTTATATCAATTGATCCATCGCAAGAGCCATTGTTTTCATTGGTTAAGTTAACAAGTGAGATGTCTATACCCGGCGTTATATCCACCCCAGAAATTAGAGAAAAACTGGAGTCGTTGGTGTTAGAACAAATTACCGCACATCGGTATACATAAGAGCCTACCGATAAACTAGAATCAACTAGGGTTGTGGAGGTTTCTCCGCTAATGTTAGCGAAAGTAGATCCGCCATCTAACGACACTTGCCATTGATAAACGATTCCACTAAATGAATCGTTATTTTGTAGCGATAATGTTAATGGATTAGAAGCACACTGCGTTAAGGAACTTGGTGTGACATCTCCGGCATTAGGAAGGCCAGAACAACTTGGAATAAAATTAGATACAGTGAAAGTTTTACTATTGGAGCAAGCAGAAAGATCACTAACTGTAACCGTATAATTACCAGAACAAATAAGAGATATATCTTCAGAAGTTTGATTGTTAGACCATGCAAAATTATAGTTACCATCGCCTCCGCTCACGTTGATGTCAATGTTACCATCGCACGAACCATTGGTTTCATCATTTAAGGCAGCAATAGTTATATCGATACCCGGCGTTATATCCACCCCAGAAATTAGAGAAAAACTGGTGTCGTTGGTGTTAGAACAAATTACCGCACATCGGTATACATAAGAGCCTACCGTTAAACTAGAATCAACTAGCGTTGTGGAGGTTTCTCCGCTAATGTTGGCGAAAGTAGATCCGCCATCTAACGACACTTGCCATTGATAAAAAATAATACCGGGGGAAATATCCTGATTTTGAAGGGTTAGATTTAAGGGATTAGAGGCACATTGAGTAATGGATGCCGGAGTAACATCGCCGGCATTGGGCGGACCAAAACATTGAGCTTTTAAACTTAGATTACTTATGAAAAGAAGTAATAACGTTGAAAATAGAAAGTTGAAATTTTTCATACAATAATTTAACGAAATAATTGCTTTAAATATAGAAACACTATATTAAATAGACAAATTTCTATTAAAAATTGGTCTTTTTATTCTTAATACCGAGTTAAACTGCTGTATATCTGTTTGTTGAATAAATATTTGAAAATTAAGCTTAAAACTTTACTTTTGCACCCTTAATAATTGAAATAAATCGATAAAAATAAACAACAAAAACAAGTATGAATTCTATTTTGTATTTAGTACCGGCCTTAGGAATATTAGGTCTTATTATTATGGCGGTAAAAGCTGCCTGGGTTAACAAACAAGATGCGGGTAACGACCGTATGAAAGAAATTGGTGGATACGTAGCCGAAGGTGCGATGGCTTTTTTGAAGGCTGAGTACAGAATTTTAGCGGTGTTCGTTGTAATTGGTGGTGCATTGCTGGGTTGGTTATCTCAAATAGTTACAACTTCCCATATATTAATAGTTGTAGCCTTTGTTTTAGGCGCATTTTTTAGTGCTTTAGCCGGTTTTATCGGAATGCGTATTGCAACCAAAGCTAATGTTAGGACAACTCAAGCTGCCCGAACTTCTCTTTCTCAAGCTTTAAAAGTTTCTTTTACAGGTGGTACTGTAATGGGATTGGGTGTTGCCGGATTGGCTGTTTTAGGTTTGAGTATGCTATTTATACTTTTCTTCCAGAAATTTATGGGCGGTAGCATTGCAAACGGAGGCTATGAAGCCATGACACAGGTTTTAGAGGTTTTAGCTGGTTTCTCGGTAGGTGCAGAAAGTATTGCCTTGTTTGCTCGCGTTGGAGGAGGTATTTATACCAAAGCAGCCGATGTGGGAGCAGATTTAGTGGGTAAAGTTGAAGCTGGTATTCCGGAGGATGATCCGCGTAACCCTGCTACAATTGCTGATAATGTTGGAGATAACGTTGGGGATGTAGCCGGTATGGGCGCCGATTTATTTGGTTCTTATGTTGCAACGGTTTTAGCTTCAATGGTATTAGGAAATTATGTAATACGCGATTTTATTGCTGCTAATGGTTCGGTACAGGGTATTCCTTATGATGGTATTGGCCCAATTTTATTGCCTTTGTTTATTGCCGCTGTTGGTTTATTGGCTTCCATAGTGGCCAGTTATTTTGTAAGCGTGAGTGATAATGGAAAAGCAGATACCAATTCGGTTCAGGCTGCGTTAAATCGTGGTAACTGGATTTCGATTTTATTGTCTTTAGCGGCATCTTACTTTTTAATTAAAATAATGTTACCCGAAACAATTTCAATGAAAGTATTTAATGCGGGTGAGTTTGCGGTTACAACAACCACTTCAATGAATGTATTTTATGCAGTTATAATAGGTATGTTTGTAGGAGGTGCCATTTCTTATATAACTGAATATTACACCGGTTTAGGTAAAAAGCCAATTTTAGATATCGTTCAGAAATCGGCTACTGGTGCAGCAACTAATATTATAGCTGGTTTAGGGACTGGTATGTTGTCTACTGCAATGCCGGTTATTTTATTTGCGGGCGCCATTTGGGGCGCATACGCGTTAGCCGGATTTTATGGTGTTGGTATTGCGGCCTCTGCTATGATGGCTAACACAGCTATGCAGTTGGCAATTGATGCCTTTGGTCCAATTGCAGATAACGCCGGTGGTGTTGCAGAAATGAGTGAGTTGCCTGCCGAAGTACGCGAAAAGACAGATATCTTAGATTCTGTAGGGAATACAACTGCAGCTATAGGAAAAGGTTTTGCTATTGCCTCTGCTGCTTTAACAGCTCTAGCTTTATTTGCTGCTTACGTAACATTTACTGGAATTAACGGTATTAATATTTTTGATGCCAAAGTTTTAGCGGCTTTATTTATAGGTGGTATGATTCCGGTTGTTTTTTCTGCTCTGGCTATGAATTCAGTTGGTAAAGCGGCAATGGATATGGTAAACGAAGTTCGTCGTCAATTCCGCGAAATTCCGGGTATTATGGAAGGAAAGGCAAAACCAGAATATGGTAAGTGTGTTGAAATCTCTACAGCTGCAGCCCTTCGCGAGATGATGTTGCCTGGTATTATTACTATTGTAACTCCTATTATAGTTGGTTTAATAATGGGTGCCGAAGCTTTGGGTGCTTATATGGCAGGTGTTACGGTTTCAGGTGTTTTGTGGGCTATTTTTCAAAACAATGCCGGTGGTGCCTGGGATAATGCAAAAAAATCGTTCGAAAAGGGTGTTGAAATTGAAGTGAATGGAAAAAAAGAAATTTTCTATAAAAAATCCGATCCTCACAAAGCAGCCGTAGTTGGGGATACTGTTGGTGACCCGTTTAAAGATACATCAGGGCCATCTATGAATATCTTAATTAAATTGTCTTGTTTGGTGGGTTTAACTCTTGCCCCACTATTGGGTGGACATACTTCCGGTTCTGAAGCTGAAGCTGAAAAAGGTGTAAAAACAGAGGAAAACGCTCCGGTTGCAAAAGCTGATCTTTCTGCAGCTGTTGGTGAATATGTGATAGATGGATCTCATTCTCCTGTTAATTATAGTGTAAGTCACTTATTAACTACTAACGAAGGTTCATTGGTAATTGATTCGGGTTATATTAAAATTGATTCTAATCTGGCTAGTTCTAAAGTTTTTATTTCTTTAGACATGAATACGCTCTCTTCAGGAAATTCAATGCGTGATTCTCATTTAAAAGAAAAAGAGAGCAATTTTGATGTTGCCAAATTCCCTAAAGCTACTTTTACGGCTTCTGAAATCAAAAAGTGCGAAAACTGTGAAGAGGGCTGTAACTATGCTTATATCGCAAAAGGGGATATAACCTTGAAAGGCGTAACCAAGCCAGCTGAAATTAAATTTAATTATTTAGGTTCAATGGAAATTGAGTCGGAAGAGGGTAAAATTTCAGTTTATGGATTTAAAGGTCAAACCAAGATTAACCGTATGGATTTTAAAATTGGTGGCGACGGAGGAATGGTGGGTAAAGAAGTTACGTTAAACTTCTCCATTGATGCATATCCAAACCAATAATTAAGAATATTAATTTTTAAAAATAAATAGCCCTTTTAGAGGGCTATTTTTTTTGAAATGAATTAAAAGTGATTTTTAAACAAATAGCTTTTATTTTGGTTAAGTATATATGACACTACTAAAGAAAATTTTATACCCATTACTGGTTTTGTTTAGTTGCAAAGAAGTTAAAAATAAACCCGGTGAAATATTAAACTCCAATATGAGTATCTACGAAATTAAACTTAAAACAATTAACGGTAAAGATTTAAATCTTGCTGATTTTAAAGGAAAAAAAATATTAGTTGTTAATGTTGCTTCCGAGTGCGGCTATACGCCTCAATACAAGCAGTTACAGGAGTTATATAATCTTAAAAAGCAAGGCTTGGAAATTATTGGTGTTCCTGCAAATAATTTTGGCGGACAAGAGCCGGGTAACAACAACGAGATAAAAAATTTTTGTGAAAAGAACTACGGCGTTACTTTTACTTTAACAGAAAAAGTTTCTGTTTTAGGAAACGATCAGCATGATTTATATAAATGGCTAACTGATAAAAGTAAAAATGGCTGGAATGATAAATCTCCCGATTGGAATTTTTGCAAATACCTGGTAGATGAAAATGGAAATTTACTAAATTTTTTCTCCTCATCAGTAAGTCCTTTAAGTGAAGAAATTATTTCAAAATTATAGGATGGCTGAAAGTAATGATTTTGTTAATCCGATCGACCCTGATAAAGTAGCTGAAAATCCCGGACTCCTTCCATATGCTCATCATGTTGCATCGGCATTAATTCGGCCAGAAGATATGGGTAAAGTTAAGGTTAGAGCCTTAACGGCCATGGAAGAACAAACCAATCTTCAGCTTAAACAAATTCAAGAACAGATTGAACTTTTAGCCAAACAGGCAATGGACATTAAGAAGCGAGCCGAAATTTCGTATAAAATTTACGGTGCTAAAATGGGATTTGAACCTGTAATTGGAAAGATTTATTATCTCTACAAAAATTATTCTAATGAGGAATATGTGCTTTCGATGATTGCTCCCAATGAGTGGGGAAAAAGTAAAACGTTTGACGAATTTGTAAGTAAAGTTAAAATGTTAGGCGATCACACGTGGCAAATTTTTGAATAAAAAAAGCGATTGATAATTTTCAATCGCTTAAATAATCATAATAAATAAATACTAATAACTATCTATAGGAGCCTCTGCTGCACGTTGATATTCCTTTTTCTTTGGTTTAATTTTCTTTACAAACATTACGTTTATAAGTTCATCTTCTTTAGTTAAAAAAGTTTCGGAGATGCCATTAACAATTTGAATTTTTGAAACATCGTTTTTCCAATTGCGTTCAATCTCCTCAAACGAATTATCAGAAAATTTAATATACATTTTTTTTACATGCTTGTTTTCAATAATAACTTTACCGTTAAAACAATCAGCATTGGATCCTTTTCTAAAGGATAGAATAACATCTGTATAGGTTCCATCTTCAACATCAAAGGCACCTCTGGTTTCAAATATTTTTGCATATTTCTGGTAACAGTTACCCTCAGCGTCCGAAGCATCTTGCGAAAAGCATTGAAGCACGGATATCAAAATCATCGATAATAGAAAAAGTTTTTTCATGTTTTTAATGTTTGAATTTGTGCTAATATAATAATATGCTTCTAAATAAGAATTCTAATTGCTAATTAGTTTGTAGAAGATTTTTGTTAAAAACGTATTTTTCGATTTAAAATAACTATGTCCTTAATAAAAGTATTTGGCAGCGCAGTGCAAGGTATAAACGCCAACACAATAACAATTGAAGTGAATGTAGATGCGGGGGTTAAATTTTATTTAGTTGGTTTACCCGATAATGCTGTTAAAGAGAGCCAGCAGCGCATAGCAGCAGCATTAAAAAATAATGGATTTAGATTACCCGGAAAACGAATAACGATTAATTTAGCTCCGGCAGATATTAAAAAGGAAGGTTCGGCTTATGATTTGCCAATGGCAATTGGTATTTTGGCTGCTTCCGAACAAATTACGGCACATGCAATTTCGGATTATGTAATTATGGGTGAATTGTCTTTAGACGGAAGTATTCAGTCAATAAAGGGGGCTTTACCAATTGCTTTGCAGGCTAAAAATGAATCGTTTAAAGGTATAATTTTACCAAAGCAGAACGCAGAGGAAGCTGCTATAGTAGATGGAATTGAGGTTATTGGAGTTAATAATATAAAGGAGGTTATTGAGTTTGTAAGTGGTTTAAAAATAATAGAGCCCACCCGAATTAATATAGCTGAAATATTTAAAAATGAGCAAGAGGACATTGAGTTTGATTTTGCAGATGTAAAAGGTCAGGAAAATATCAAGCGTGCACTTGAAATTGCAGCGGCGGGTGGTCATAACGTTTTGCTAATAGGTCCACCCGGTGCCGGAAAAACAATGTTGTCTAAACGTATGCCTGGAATTTTACCTCCATTAACTATTGAGGAAGCGTTAGAAACAACTAAAATTCATTCTGTTGCCGGAAAATTAGGAAAGAATACAAGCTTAATAACCAATCGGCCCTTTCGTTCACCCCATCATACCATAAGCGATGTGGCCTTAGTAGGGGGAGGAGGTAATCCTCAACCTGGAGAAATTTCTCTTGCACATAATGGAGTTTTATTTTTGGATGAACTGCCTGAGTTTAAGCGTACGGTTTTAGAGGTTATGCGCCAACCGTTAGAGGATAGAGTAATAAGTATTTCGAGGGCGCGATCGGCAGTTGAATATCCGGCAAGTTTTATGCTTGTGTCCTCCATGAATCCTTGTCCCTGTGGTTACTATAATCATCCTGAAAAAGATTGTTCCTGTTCACCGGGGGTGGTTCAACGTTATTTGAGTAAAATATCCGGCCCTTTGTTAGATAGAATTGATTTACACGTAGAGGTTACTCCAGTAAGCTTTAACGAACTTTCGGTTGAACATAGATCGGAAAAGTCGTTTCATATTCGCCAGCGGGTAATTAAAGCGCGCTTAGTTCAGGCGCAGCGATATAAAGAAAATACAGGTATACATTGCAATGCGCAAATGGGGGCGAAGCAATTGCGTCAATTTTGTAAGATAGATTCTAATTCGAAACAATTATTAAAAAATGCAGTAGATCGTTTGGGTTTATCGGCAAGGGCTTACGATCGAATATTAAAAGTTGCTCGAACTATTGCTGATTTAGAAGAGAAGGAAAGCATAGAGTCTAATCATTTGGCAGAGGCCATACAATTTAGAAGTTTAGATCGGGAAGGATGGGGAGAGTAAACTACCAATCGCCACCGGCGCCTCCTCCTCCAAAACTACCCCCTCCAAAATCGCCAAAGCCACCGCTGTCACCGCTGCCTGAAGAGCCGCCTCCCCACGATGAAAATCCACCGGATGAAAATGTAGACCAGCCACCGTCGTAAAGGCCTCCTCCAAAACCACCAAATCCACCCGGCCTGTTTTTGTTTGAGAGTTTGATAATGATGAAAATGACAACAAAAATTACAATAATAATCCAGAAACCCACTTTAGGTTTATCCTTGGTTTCATCAGCATTAAATTTTCCCTCTAATACTTCAATTATGCTATTTATACCTTCAGTTAATCCTTTCTCGTAATTCCCATTTTTAAATTCTGGTTTTATCTTTTTTTCGATAATTCGTTTACACAAAGCATCGGTAAGAAACTCCTCGGTACCGTATCCGGATGCTATAAATATTTTGCGAGGATTAGTGCAAACCAAAAATACCACACCGTTGTTTTTTCCTTTAATACCTACTCCCCATTTTTCACCCAATTTAAATGCAAATTCTGAGGCCTCGTAACCGCCTAAATCATTAACTATTACAGTTGCAATTTGGGTGGAGCTCGATTTATAAAATTTAGCAAGTTTACTCTCCAGCACTTGACCTGTTTCTGAACTCACTATTCCCGCATAGTCGTTAAATAATCTGCGTGGATTAGGTTTTTCCGGTATTACTTCGTCTTGCGCATAAACTTTAAAGCCAGAAAAGATAAGGCATAACAGGAATAAAGGAGAGTATAAAAGTTTGAGTATAGTTTTGTGCTTAGCCAAAAGAAATTTGATCGTTTAATTCGTTTGTATCACTTTTAGAATACGGGAAATGGGATTTAAGTTGTTCGCCTGCTTTAATTATTCCTTCCACTAGGCCATCCGTAAATCTTTGTTCTTTAAATTTCTTTTGCATCGTATCTCTGGTATCGGCCCAAAAATGATCAGGAACTTTTTCATTTATACCTTTATCTCCAATTATCGCAAAACGGTGATCGGTTATGGCTAAGTATATCAAAACTCCATTTCGGAGTGTAGTATTAGCCATGCCTAGCTTGTTAAAAACATCAGCAGCGCGGTCTATAACATCGTATTTGCAATGCGATTCAATATGTACTTTTATTTCCCCCGAAGTATTAAGCTCAGCAATTTTTATAGCCTCAACAATCTTTTGTTGATCTTCTGGAGAAAAATGACTTTTCATTAATGACGTGAATTAAAATTTTACCTCCGGTGCTTTTTCAGAACCGGCTGTTGCTTTAAAGTAAGCTTTTTCGGTAAATCCGAACATACGGGCTTCCATCATACCTGGAAATTTTTTTATTGAGGTATTGTACTCCTTTACAAACTCATTAAATTTATTTCTTTCTACCGAAATTCGGTTTTCGGTACCCTCCAATTGCGACTGAAGTTCCAAGAAGTTTTGATTCGCTTTTAATTCGGGGTAATTTTCGCTTACCATCAACAAACGGCTCAGCGCTCCTGAAAGTCCGCTTTGTGCTTTGTCAAATGCTTCAATTTGTTCCTGACTTAGTTTAGAGGCGTCAATTTTAACACTGGTGGCACTTGCACGGGCCGAAACAACTGCTTCAAGGGTTGATTTTTCGAAGTTAGCATAACCTTTAACAGTATTAACTAAATTGGGGATTAAATCCGAACGACGTTGATATGCATTTTCAACTTGTGCCCACTGACTCTTAACTTTTTCTTCTTTTTCTACAAATCCATTGTAAAAACAAGAGGATAGGGAGAAAGATAATCCTAAGAGTAGTGCAACTAAAAAATTCTTTTTCATTTTAAAATTAATTTACTTAACAAAGTTAAAGTTAAGCAAAGTAAGAGTAATAGAAATGTTTTTAAGCGTATTTAACATCTATAACGCGATTAATTGGAATAACGGAGCCTTTCTTTAAAATAACTCTTTCGTTTGTTAGCCCCCAAACCGTAGTATCCACCATTTTAACTCCCTTTTCATCGGCAAAAACAATTTTAAATTTAATTTGCTCGATATTTCCTAAAGTAGTGGCTCTCTCTAAATTGATTTTACGATTGGCAATATCTTCTTTTGATGTTAAAATTTCTTCTTTAGGAAATCTTAAATTTTCCACCTCTTCTTTGTCGATTAAAACCGGCTTGCTGCTAATGTCTATCATATACTCAAGATTAAATTGTTGTTTTTGTACGTAAAGTGAAAAACTAAGTTACAATATTTTTTAAATTTTATTAAAATTTATTCGTTAACGGAAAAAACAAACATTTTAATCGTTTTTTCATTTATTTTAGCCTTCTCCGAAATCCTATAACCGGTAATCCATATGATCTGGCAGTTCCCATTTTCAATTATCCATATTTTACTTTTAGTGATAACTGAAACTTTTTCATCAATAAAAAAATCACTAAGTTTTTTTTCACCTTTCATGCCCAGCGGAACAAAAGAATCTCCTTCTCTCCATCTTCTGATTTTAAGGGGCCATATAATCGAGTCGGGATTTAAGTAAGCAATATTTTGGTTATTGTTTTTTTTATATTCGATGCTTGCCTCACGTTCCTCAATGTTTAAGTGGATAGGGTAACTTATCTGACCAATTCCGTTAATTAAATATTCTCTGGTTTCGTCGGGTTGATTAAAAGCTTCAACTTCTAAATAATTTCGGTTTAAAAATAATTGATGAGTTTTAGTATAAAAATATTTGCCACTGTTTTTACTTTTGTATGAAGCTATAATTTGATCAACCTGACTGCTATTGATGTTGTATGGTTTTAAAAGATAAAAGAGTGCAGCGTCAAGTAACTCCTCATCATTTAGAATGTCTAAATTGAATAAATCGGAAGTAACGTCTTTTTTTATTTTTAATTTTTCAACTAACTGCTGAAACCCAAAATGCATCATTTTTCTGTCATTTGTAAGATGTTGAATGCTGTTTATGATTCCATCTGTTCCTTTATCGGATATACTGTTAAGAAGTGGAATTAAATGATGGCGGATGCGATTACGTAAATAATCGTCTTTATCATTTGAAGAATCGCTCCGATAATTAATTAAATTATTTTCTGCAAAACGGATGATTTCTTCCTTTTTAAAGGACAGTAAGGGGCGTTTATAAATTTGATGATGCTGAGAAATACCGGTTAATCCATTAATACCTGATCCTCTCAATAGATTAATCAAGAAAGTCTCCATAGAATCGTCAGCATGATGTGCAGTTAATACATATTTTGCTTTTGTTTGTAACGCAAGTTTATAAAACCATTCGTATCTCAATATCCGCGCTGTTTCCTGAATCCCTTTTTTTAATTGACGGGAAGTTTCTTCTGTGTTAAAATCAATTGAATGAAATTCCTTGTTTAGTTTATCAGATAGTTGCCTAACGAATGTTTCATCTTCGTCTGATTCGATTCCGCGTAATTTAAAATTACAGTGAGCCATAATAAACGTGTAATTTAATTGGTGTAATACTGTTGCCAATACTACGCTGTCTATTCCACCACTACAGGCTACTATAAGTTTGTCTTCCTTATTAAACAGCTTATTGTCGTTTATAAAACGCTGAACACGAAGTGAAAAATTATCAGTATCCATAAATTGCTTTTAACATATTACCGGCTTTTACTAGGCACTCCTCATACTCTTCAGCCGGATTGCATAAATCAGTAATGGCGCTTCCTACAAAAAAAGAAAGTTTCTTTTGGAGCTCGTCATAAAATATACTTCTAATTACAACACATGAGTCGAAATTATTATCCTCATCCATAAACCCAATAGTGCCTGAGTAGTATCCTCGCTTAGAATATTCCGAATTGCTAATTATTTCGAGGCTTTTGGGTTTTGGGGCACCCGTCATAGAGCCCATGGGAAAATTATTATATAAAATTTCTTCTAGTGTTATTTCAGGATTAACTTCACACTCAATGCTCGAAATCATTTGAGCTATTTTGTTGTAGGTATAAATTCCATAAAGCTCCTTAACTCTAACAGTATCTTTTTGCGCGATTCTGGATAAATCATTTCTTATTAAATCTACAATCATAACATTTTCATTTTGTTCTTTCTGATTGTTTTTTAACTCATTTAAGATCTCCAAATCTTTTATGCTATCGCCACTGAGCGCGCGCGTTCCTTTCATGGGTTGTGAAAGGAGATGTTGATTTTCTTTTTTAAGAAATCTTTCCGGACTACTTAATAAAATAAATTGATTTTTAAACTTAATTAATGCAGAAAATGGTGCATTGGAGACAGTATTCAGATTTTTAAATAAACGTAAGGGATTGATATGAACGCCCTCTGCAAAAAAATCGAAACAAAAATTTACCTCATAAATATTTCCATGCGCTATCTCTTTTTTAATTAAATTTACTTTTTGTATGTATTCTTCCTTATTATATCTGGGAATTATATTGATTGGGGCATCTCCATAGTTATAAAATAAAGTTTCGTCTAATGGTTCAAAATGGCCAAAATAAGAATCAATATCATTAATTTTATTGTTGTTGGATAGTTTAGGTTGGTCTTTCATGGAGTAACCCTTTTCAAAGGGAACAATGAAAATTTTATTTTTTGAAAATGAAATAGAGTTAGGCCAATTGCCAACTAAAACTTGAGGTATATCATGGTTGATTTCTTTAGACACTATGCATTACAAGGTTTACGAATATCAATAAAAATTACTTTTAGTTTGTTATTCTTAAATTCTACACCATAACGACCATGGCCGGTAATTATAACGTTAAACGTTAGCGTTGAAGCCACTTTTTTGAAATAATCTTTTTCATTTTCATTGAAGTTTCCATATATCCACATTTCTTGCTGAGCAGTTGGGTTTTCATAACTAAAATAGCTGCCCGATTTATCGTAAAAAAAGTTACTATTGCAATCTACTCTTGGTAAGTCTTCATTTTTTAATGCTATATCTGGAAAATCAATTAGGTCATAAATTTGTTTATCTGAAGAAGTTGTAAAGCTAGTCAAGTTATCGGTGCTAGATACCTGCGGCATTGCACCCTCGCTATAGATGATGACAAATCCATGGTCTGGGTCTATGTAGTTATTTAATGTTTTATGTTCTTTATTTTTGAAGGCATAATAAAAATTAGAAAACTCTTTAATAAAATGATTTAATGAGGAATCAGGAAAATTTACTGTTGTGGAAGCCTTTTCATTTCCAATTTCATTTTCTTTGGAGGAGTTGTTCTGATGGGAACAAGAAAACAGTATAACCAAAAAACTAACGCCAAGTATTCCAGATAATTTCATTTTTATTTGTTTTAGGTTTTTCATGAGTTTGATCGGTAATAGCAATTATCGGATTACCGATACAAGCATTGGGTTGTGGAATATTAATTAAAGATGAGATTGTAGGAGCAATATCTGTTATGTTAATAAGGGCTGAAGTTTCACCTGCTTGTATATTCCATCCATACCAAAGTAATGGAACATGTGTATCGTATTTGTAGGCCATACCGTGAGTGGTTCCGGTTGTATTGGGTTTTCCTTCTTTCCAATTAAAAGGTTCTAGCCAGGCTGGTTCTAAGTTTATAATTATATCACCCGATCTTTCTTTATGCGTACCGAGTTTATTGTATTGGTTTAACCCAACTGTGTAATTATTATTTTGTAATTCGTTTGCTGTTACTACATTGGCAACGCCTTGGAAGGTTAATATATATTCGGATAATTTTTTTTGAAAGTAATCGTACGGATACCATTTCTTCTGAATTAATTCTCGGTTTAAATATACTTGTCCGTTTATTAGGGTATCTATTAAAGAAGGATTACCAAATTTCTGTAACGTGAAATATTTTAAGCTATCATACAAATTGTATTCGTTAAAATATCCGGCGGACATTTTGTTATCTATTAGATATTGGGGATTATATGCTCCTGCATGATCTGCAGTTAGAAAGAACAAAACATTTCCTGCGCCAACTTTTTTTTCTATAGCAGTGATAAGTTCAGCAATATTTAAATCGAGTCTTAAATAGGTGTCCTCTATTTCGATGGAGCTTGGCGAAAATCGGTGACCAACTAAATCAGTTGAGGAAAACGATAGCGCAAGAAAATCGGTTATATCATCATTTCCTAATACTTCGTTTTTCAAAATTTCCAATGTAAAATCTTTAAGTATATCGTTTCCAAATGGAGTTGAAACAAGTAAATCGTATGGTGCATTTTTTTCTTTGAGTTCACTAAGGTTGTATGGGAATGTTGGAGTGTCTTTCCCTTTAAATTTAGATTCGTAAGGATTGTTATCACTTAAACTTTCGGTGTATTGTTCAATAGGTAACAAGGTATTCCAGGTTTTATTTAAGTAACTTTCCGGGACTCCTTTTTTATTGTATTCGCTAACCCAGCTTGTTAAAGCAGGCATATAAAAAGAAGAGCAGGTCCATTTTCCTGTTTTTTTATCAAACCAATAGGCCGCATCCGCCAAATGTCCGGCAGGCATTATTGCACCTCTATTTTTTATAGAGGCTCCAATTACAATGGATTTACGATTTGTGAATAGTTCGAGCTCATCAGTTATAGTAGACGCTAATAAATTTTTGGGAGACATTTTACTGTCTGTTTCGCTTCCTTCAAGCGGATTTACGCTTTTGTCATCTGCACAATATACAACCGATTTGCTTTCTCTATCATACCAGTCGTTTGCGGCTATTCCATGGTATAAGGGAGTGCTGCCTGTATAAACCGAAGCATGGCCGGGGCCTGTATAAGTAGGCACATAGTTATATTGTGCATTTTTACAGTTGAATCCCCGGTTTACGAGTTTTTTAAAACCGTTTTCTGAATATTTATCCCAGTAACGATAAATGTAATCCTGTCGCATTTGGTCAACAATTATACCTACAATTAATTTCGGTTTTGAAGTAGGTTGAGCAACTAAATTATTGATGATAAAAAGTGTATAAAAGAATAAGCGATATTTCATTGTTTAACTTTTAATATTAAAAACATTTTTGCTTAATAAAAACCACGCCAATCGCGAACCCATAAATCCAACCATCCAACCAATAGCCATGCCTCCCAATACATCAAGAGGGTAGTGAACTCCTAAATATATTCTGGAGTAGGAGGTAAGGAGTGCGTAAACGATTAAAACATATCTTAACCATTGCTGCCTTCGCGTAAAAGCCCAAATAAAAGATAATGTAGCAAAAGAATTAGCAGCGTGTGATGAAATAAAACCATAAAGTGCACCTTTGTAATTGTGGACAATATGAACAATCCCCTGAAGTGATGGTTCGTGAGAGGGCCTTAATCGCATAACACTATTTTTAATCAGAACCGTAATTTGGTCGCTAAAAAAAATAGTAACTACCATGCCCATTACCAGATAAAAAAAATGATTTCTAAATCGTTGATAAAGAACATAGGCTAAAAGCAAATAGAGCGGAACCCAAAAAAGTTTTGCAGAAAAGAGCCAAAAAACTTCATCTAAAATAGTAGAATTTAAGCCGTTTAAAGCTTTAAAAATAGTAGTGTCTAACTCTAACAAACGCATGTTTAAAGTTAGGATTAATCTTTTATATTACCGAGGTATTGTCGTGCTTTTTGGCTGTAAATGGAATTGTTTTCGATTAACAATTGTTTAATCTCCTTTTCTATCTTGTTTTTGTTAATATTCTGTGAAGCATAAGCCCAAAAAAGCATAGCCTGTTGCCAAAACCTGAATGGAGGGTTGAAATAATTTTTAAATTCGGGGGCCCTATTTTTTTCACCCAAATAAAAAACGGAAATAACTATTGCAAAGTATTCATTTTCTTCGTTGGCTTGAAGTGTTCTCAAAGCTGCATCGTTTAAAATTTTTGCTTCTTTAAAATTTTGACTGTCTATTAAATTGCAAATACTTTGGTTAACATCGTTTTGATTTCTGTTGTTAGTTTCCGAAACTTCCTGAGCTGAAACAGTAGTTACGGAGGCGGGAGTAGCACCATTTGCTGAATTGTTTTTTTCTGATTTTGTTTTAGGAAGCGATTTTTTCTCACGCTCCTTATAGTCTACATCTTTATTCGCTTCCGATTCTGCTCTTGCAGGAGCAGAGCTATAAGCTAGGTCGTTTTGGGCAGCTAAGTCTTTTGAGCTTTTATCAGGATATCCGGAATTACCCTGAACAGAGCTGATATCAGTTGTTTGAATTGTTTTGCCAGTTGCTTGAGCAATTGTTTCGTCACTGGTGTATTCAGTATTGGATAATAAATCTTCAGGGACAGGAGCTGAACTTTTTGTGGTTAGCTCTTTCAGGATATCTTGTTTCTTTTCCTGATTTGCCGCTATAGCATTTCCTTTTCTGTAAATGGAATCGGGTTTTAATTTAATGGAGTTGCCTTCTTCAAATAAAGAATCTGTTTTGCTGGCTTCGGTAATTAAGTTTTTTACCGAATCTATTAATTCGTTTGCCTGTTTAGGCTGCGTTTCTGCAAGTTGTTCTTTGTTTTGATTAAAAAGGTTTCGGAGTATAAAAAATGAAATTAAAATAATAAACAGGCTAGCTGCAGCAGCAAAATAGTATTTTCTATTTATCGGAATTATTTTGCTGTTGTTATCCTTTTGTTGAATAATCTGGTCTATTCGTGTGTTTATTTTTGAGATGCTTTTTTCTTTGTGGGTTTTGTTTAATAACATCAGCCCGTCCACAATTTCCGAGCATATTTCACACGTTGCCAAATGTTGTTCAATAAGGCGTTCTTCCTCCTGGTTTAAAACACCTTTGGAATAGTCTTCCAGGGCATTTATTAAAACGCAACCACTTTTATCAAATATTTTATTTTGTTCGTTCACGATTCCTTCTGAATCAGGTTTTTTAAGTTTCTTTTTCCGTTCTGGATATGGCTTTTTACATCATTATAGCTGTATCCGGTAATTTGTTCTATTTCCTTGTAGCTTTTTTCTTTGAGATAAAAGAGTTCCACACACCATTTTTGTTCTGGATTTAATTTAGTAATGCTTTCCAGCATTTCTTCAATTTTGTGTTCTTTTTCAATCTCATTATTATCATGATGCAATTGTGCTTGTTTTTCCATAATCAAGCCCGCATTTTGTCCCAACCACTGTTCATTAATCTCTACTTTCTTTTTACGTAGATACATTAAGCAGGTGTTTTTGCTTATAACAAAAAGCCAGCTTTTGAAATTGTTTATTTCGTATTGATGCACTTTATTTATTAAGAACTCAAAAACCTGCATGGTTAAATCTTCAGCCAGTTCAGTTTCTTTAATATGTTTAAGGCATACTCCCATTACCATTGCTGAATAGCGCTTAAAAAGTATACCCAAAATTTCACGGTTAAGCGTTTTTTTATACGCTATAAGTAGCTCTTCATCAGGGATATTTAAGTAATTATTCAAAAAAAATATTTTTTATTTATGGAAAGTGTATACCTCTTGCATCATGATATTAAACCTTAAAAATAACGAATTATGAGAACACTTATTTTATTAATTGCAATAGGTACATTGCATAATCTGGCCATTGCAGGGGAAAAGTACTTTAAGTCTAAACCCGAAAAAGCAACTGTTTATTTATCAGGAGCAGTTATTACCTATTCAGAACAGCTTCAGTTGAGTCCGGGTCAAACAGAACTTGTTTTTGAAGGAATAAGTGCGTTACAGTATGGTCAAAACATCGAGGCTAAAGGAAATGGCGATTTTGTTATTATGGATAAGCGTTATGAGGTTAGATATCCTAACTCTGATGTGCAAAAAGATAATGAAAAGCAGCGTCAGCTTATGCGGTTAATTAAGCAGATATCAGATAGTGTAGAGGATTTAAGTTTTAATTATCAGGAGTTGAGTGAGCGTTTACAGATATTAACTACTGAGAAGAACTTATTATTAAACAACAGGATTATTAAGGGTGATTTTAAAAAGGACAGTTTGGAATTGGTTAAAAGCGGAATGGAGTATTTGCATTTAAAGCTTACTCAAATAAATTCGGAAACATTTAAACTTAAAAAAGAACAGAAGAAATTAACTGAATTAATGAATGAGGCCAATGCCCGTTTGCAGGATCAGCAAAATAAGTTAAGCGACTTAAATCAGAATACAGAGCAGGCAAATTTGCAAAATCATTGTGCCATAATAACGGTGATGTGTAATACCCCAATAAAGGGTAGCATTGAATTTAGTTACTTTAGTTCAAGCGCAAGCTGGGAGCCGGAGTATGAAATCAGGACTGGCGCTACTCAGAAACTTAAATTAATTTCGAAGGCAAAGGTTCGTCAGGGTACTGGTGTAAACTGGAAAGAGGTAAAATTGACCTTGTCCACCTCAACCCCCGGAATTGGCCATCAGATGCCTGTTTTAAATCCTTATTATTTAAGCGTGCTGGTAAACCGATATAAAACTAAAAGGTCAATGGAAGAGAAGGAGGGCTTAATGAAAACTCTACCCGCTCCAACTGCTGCCGGTTTAGTAAGGGCTGATAAAGATGAAATAGCTATTTCGGAAAGTAATATTGATGCGCAAACACTTGCAAACTATTCATCTGTTGAAGAGAATATGATTAGTGTTGATTATGCTATTTCAATTCCGGTTAGTTTATCTGGTAACGGAAAGGATTATTTGCTAACCATTAAGGAACAGGAAGTAGATGCTATGTATTCATACTATGCGGTTCCTAAGCTGGATAAAAATGCTTTCTTAATGGCTCGTGTAACTGGCTGGGAAGATTTAAATATTATTCCAGGTAAAGCACGAATTTATAATGATAATTCATTTGTTGCAGAAAATTATCTGGATACACACAGAGCAACAGATACACTTGAAATTAATTTAGGGAGAGATAAATCTTTTGAATTTAAAAGAACCGTATTGAAAAACCGGATTTCAGAAAATATGATTAGTGATAAGACGATTAAAACCTATCAGTATGAAATATCATATCGTAATCCGAAGCCGTTTAATGTAGAGATAAAAATATTGGATCAGATTCCAGTTAGCTTTGAAAAAGAGGTGGTAATTGAGCCAATTGATTTGGATTGGTCTTTAATTGATTTACCTACAGGTATAATAACCTGGAAGAGAAACTTAAAATCTAAAGAGGCAGCTAAAATTAAATTTGGTTATACTGTAACTTATCCAAGTGGCAGGCCTTTGGCAGGCCTTTGATGGTTTACTAGTTTATTAGTTGATTGATTTTTTAATTAGTTCAAGAATTTACAGGATTGTTATTTTATGATAAGTATATAAAAAACTCTTGAACAAATAAACTCTTGAACCAATAAACTATTATGCTATTCTTTTGCTCCGTTATCTAACCAGCATTGAAAGGCGTTTAATTCGCTATCGTTTAACTTATGGTTAGGAGGCATGTTTTTAATTTTTAAAACATGTTTTTTAATCTCACCTTCATCAGCAAATTTTTTAATAATAGCGTATTTGGTGAAATCCATTTGTTTAAATGAGGCGTCGTGGCAGCCAGAAGTGTTGCAGTTTTTGTCTAATATAGGTTTAAGCCCATTATTATAAGTAATTGCAGGATTTGTACAATTACTTGGAGCTGTTGCTGTTTCAGCGGTTTTGGAAGAAGTTTGGCTTGATTTACAAGCAACTACAATTGTAGCACCCCAAATTAAGCTTATGGCCAGTATTTTAATGTTTTTCATACTTAAGAGCTTGTTTTTTTTACTAATTTTGTCTGGTAAATTTAAAGAAATAATATAGTTAATCTAATTTTTAATTATGGCATCAGATAACTTCCAATATCACGATTACTACCTGGTAGATGACCTATTAACTGAAGAACATAAATTAATCCGTGAAACGGTTAGGGCATGGGTTAAAAGTGAGATATCACCCATTATAGAAGATTATGCACAGCGTGCCGCTTTTCCCAAGCATATATTAAAAGGATTAGGTGAAATTGGTGCGTTTGGACCTTATATTCCTGCCGAGTATGGCGGTCCGGGATTGGATCAGATTTCGTATGGTATTATTATGATGGAATTGGAGCGTGGTGATTCCGGTTTGCGTTCTACCGCATCTGTACAAAGTTCACTAGTAATGTATCCAATTTATACTTTCGGAACCGAGGAACAAAAGCGTAAATATCTTCCCAAATTAGCTAAAGGAGAATTACTGGGTTGTTTTGGTTTAACGGAACCCGATCATGGTTCTAACCCTGCAGGCATGATTACCAATATTAAAGATGCCGGCGATCATTACGTATTGAACGGAGCAAAATTGTGGATATCCAATGCCCCTTTTGCAGATATTGCAGTAGTATGGGCTAAAGATGAAGCTGGCGATATACGAGGCTTATTAGTTGAAAGAGGAATGGAGGGTTTTACAACTCCTGAAACGCATGGTAAATGGAGTTTACGAGCAAGTGCAACAGGAGAGTTGGTTTTTGATAATGTTAAAGTTCCGAAGGAAAATTTGTTTCCTACTGTTAAAGGTTTAAAAGGTCCTTTAAGTTGTTTAAATAGCGCTCGTTATGGAATTGCGTGGGGTGCTATTGGAGCAGCACTGGATTGTTACGATTCCGCTTTACGTTACAGTAAGGAGCGTCAGCAATTTGGTAAACCCATAGGAGGATTTCAGCTAACCCAAAAGAAATTAGCTGAGATGATTACAGAAATTACAAAAGCGCAGTTGTTATGCTGGAGATTGGGTGTTCTTAAAAATGAAAACAGAGCTACCCCTGCTCAGATTTCGATGGCTAAGCGTAATAATGTTAACATGGCCTTACAGATTGCACGCGAAGCACGTCAGATTCACGGTGGTATGGGTATTACAGGAGAATATCCAATTATGCGCCATATGATGAACTTAGAGTCTGTTGTTACTTATGAAGGTACGCATGATATACACTTGTTAATAACAGGTATGGATGTAACCGGATTAAATGCTTTCAGTTAATATTTTTGAATTAGTATAAAATGAAAAGCCGCAACGTTAACGTTGCGGCTTTTTTTATTTTTATAAAATTCTATTTCAAAAATTCTGAGGTAAAATTTTCGAGGGGAGATTTTTAGCGAAAATGGCATAATAGCAAAAAATAGTTGGTAAAAAGCTCTATAACCCTTTATGCTATTGGGCTACAAGAAAGTTTAGTGAAAGTCGTTTCACTAAACTTTTTTTGTATATGAAAAAACTTAAAAAAAACGCTGTTGGGCATGTGGAAGTCTGTCGGTTATTCGCTGGGGAAAACAACTCGGAAAGCAAAGATTCTTTTGTAAGAACTGTGGCATTTTCTTTACCAGGAATGATTCAATACAACGGCATGAGAATCGGCTCGTATGGTTTAGAAAATGGATTTTGGAAAGGCAGACACTCGATACTTTAAGTCGAGATAGCAAGTTGTCAAAGAGAACTCTGCAATCAACTTTTGACCGTTTTCTAAAACAATCTCCAACAGTTTCTATATTAAAGCGCGAAAGGGTTAATCTAAGGTTGGATGCCACATATTTCGAGCAGTTTTGTATGCTTTGTTATCAAGATAATGAAGATGGCTATACTCAGCTTATTCGGTTTACTGATGGAGAACACTTTGAGGAAATTAAAGAAGATTTAGATAATTTAATCAAATTGGGAGTACAAATAGAAAGTATCACAACCGACGGCCACAAGAGTATTCTGAAAGCTATAAAAAAATCGATGCCGGATATACTTACTCAAAGATGTCTTGTTCACATCCAACGCATGTGTCTGCTTTGGCTGACGAGGTTTCCAAAACATCAAGCAGCAAAGGAACTAAGAAGTTTAGTGCTATTAATCATGAAGATAAAAACGAACATGATCGGATATATTGGACGCAGCAATTAAATCAATGGCATGAAAGGCACAAAGATTATTTGAAGGAAAGGACGTATAGTAAGGAATCAGGTCGCTACTGGTATACACATAAGTTATTGAGACGATCATACACAACAATTAAACGAGCATTACCTAATATGTTTCACTATCTATCAAACCCTAAAATTCCCTCAACAACAAATGGTATAGAAGGTTTTTTTAGTCATTTAAAAAACCATCTCGATCTTCATAGAGGCCTAACTGTGGAACATCGAATACACTTTATAAAATGGTACGTATATCTGTCTAATAATAAGTGAGTTTTTTTAGTCATGAGCAACAATAGCAGCAATAAAAAAGTCCCGAATTAAATCCGGGACTTTTGCTAAAGTTGGTAAACCTTATTACTGGCAAGTTGCTCTCCAGCAGAGCTCGCTTCCTCTTCAGGTTTACGGCTCCATATTAGTGTTTTTAATTTGAAAATCCACCAACTATTTTTTGCCACATTACCGCGAAAATTAAGTCGACATTATTTCTTAAAACCAAGAATACTCACTCCACATCCTTTAGCATTATTATCCAGGTAAGTTTCAATGTAGTAGACGCCAGTTGCAGTACAATTGTAGCCTACTTTGTTAAAGTATTTACCATTTGCTTTATTAGTAGCGATTAATTTCCTGTTTCTATCATACAAGTTTATTACCATTTTACTAGAGCCCTGGTCGCAAACAGTAAGTACGTATGAATGTCCGGTACTAAAAACATAGGGATTTTCCGATTTTTTTCCATTTCCTACATCTGCATGCGGAAAAGATTTTATAAAGGTATAGGTGTCTAGTAGCTCAGCGCAGTTGTCTAAAAAGTCGTCGTCGCTACATTGAGCTTTTGCAGTATTGTTAAATAAACTAATAAAGCAAAATACTAAAACAAAAATTAAAAAATTATACTTATTCATTATTAAAGTTTTTACTGGTTAACAAACTTTTTTCTGATTTCAGCAATTTTAGTTGAAATGGCATTAAACTGTTCGGAACTCATTTCAATCTTACTTGTACTGTTATCTTCAACTACTAACATTCCATTAACTTCTTTAGTAACGGGTTCATGGTATTCGTATGTAATCTTAACTTCGTCATAAGCTTTTTTCAATTCGGCAATATCTTGTATTAAGGCATCAAACTCTTCATTACCCTTAAAAGCTTCAACTAATATATTAATTTGATCAAGCGCAACTTTCTGTTCGCCTACACGTTTTATTAGTTCCTGGTTATTTTCTGATTTCCCTATCGAAGAGGCAAGGTGCATAGATTCTATCCATCCTCCCATTAACATAAGAGTGCTGATGTTGTCTCTTTGTTGTTTCGCTAAATAATCATTCATCTTTTCAAATGAAGTGGTAGAAATATAAATAATTGAATCAATATTTTTATCATTTGACGCCAAACGTTTAATGGTTTCAAAGTCGAAAAATTGACCAACATTTAAGTCGTTTGCTAATGATCTAACTGCGTCAAGGTATTGTAAAGACTGATAAGTTTTCTCATATAAATTGATATATCCCAAATCGGCACCATATAGGCCCAAATTGAGCGCTTTGTGATAAGTAGTGGTGTATTTGGGTGCATTTTCAGTAGAGTTTAATAACTCTGAACGAAAGGAAACGCCACTTTCTTTTATTAAAGAGGTGATTTCTACCGGAGGAGGGATAGATTTTATTACTTCATGAATAACGTCACTTGAAATGTTTACATTTTTCTTTACTGAAGTACTGTCTTCTAAATCAACATCTTCATTTTTACTTCCACCGCATGCGCCAAGCAAAATCCCAATGCTTAAGAATAAAAACGCTGCTTTTTTGTTTGTTCTTTTCATATGTTTATTTTTCTAATACTATAAGTTCTGTTCTTCTGTTATATTGATGTTCTTCTTCATTTTGTGCATTTGCAATAATAGGAATTGTTTCTCCAAAACCTTTATAGTTCATTCTTTGTTTTTCCACATCTTCAATCATTAAAAACAACACCACATTATGAGCTCTTTCCAAAGATAACTTTAGGTTATAGCTTTCATCACCTCTGTTGTCGGTATGCGATCGTATCTCTATTTTAACTTTAGGATTTAATTTCATAAAGTCAGCTAATTTTTCAAGTTCGGGTAACGACTCAATTCTTATATTAGGGCTGTTAAAGTCATAATATATATTATCTAAACGAATAGCCTTGTTTAATTCAATGGTATTCATTTTTATAGTGCCATCTGTAGTTGTGTTTGCTAATTTATCGTGTGTGGTTACATAAGTTTCACTGTTAAAGAAATCTTTTGATGCCGCAATTAAACCATATTCTTTACCTTGTTCTAATTGAAAGTTAAATTGTCCTTGCTCATTTGCAGTTGTTTTGCCTACAACCCGGTTTTTGTATGTTAAAGAAACCGTTGCGTTTGCAACCTTTTTGTCATTGTTGGTTACATAACCATTATAGTTAATTGCGTTTTTTAAATTTAATTTTTGATTGATTTTATTAATTGAATTATTTGTAAAATCTGTAGTCGTTATTCTAATAGTTTCTTTATTAAAGCCTTCTTTATTAAATTCAATTTCGTAATTCCCAGGTTCTTTGATGGTTTCAAAAGAGAAATTTCCATCTGCATTACTTAATTTTTGCACCAAAATTTCACCTTCTTTTTTAATACTAACAGTGGTGGCCGACGAAGGAATTCCATTGAACGATACATTGCCTTTTACAATAGAATTCGGATCATAGAATTCATTGACGTTCGAAGACTTTTCGGATTCAGTTGATTGAATTTTTTCTCGTAACTCAGTATTTAATTTAGAACCCTCAGCTACGATTTCTTTAATATTAGAGTTAATTTCATCTTCTAGGTTATCGTCCGAAATTAAATTAGTTTTGCTAATATCTGTGGTAATATTGCTAACGGGTCCGGCGCTGTTGTTTAACGAACTGGCAAGAAGTAATTCCCTTTTTCCTGTTTTTTCATAAACTTCTATCTTAATATTTTTCGCAGGATCGATACCAGTTAGTAAATATTCTCCTTTTTGATTAGTCTCGAGTAAATCGAGTAATTTGCCGTTTTCAATTACTCTAATCTCAATGTTTGAAAGTGGTATACCGTTATTAGTCAATTTTCCTTCAATTGGAAATGGTGAACCTTTAATATTGTTGTTTGAGTTGGAAGCCTGCTTTTGGATATTACTATTAGAGTTTTTGGGGGTTTTAATAAATGTTATTTTGGGCTGACTGGAATTATATATCTGATTTCTGGAAATAGTAGATACGTATTCAATATTGTTAATTTTAGTCTTTGCTAAATATTTTTTAGTAGGATCGAGATATACCAAATCGATTTTGTTTTCAGAGTTTGTTTTCAATTTATCTATAAGGTTACCATTTTCAAATATTTCTACTTCAGCCTGAATAAGTTCATTATTTAAGGCGATTAGCGTAGATATTTTTTTCTCATTGTTTTGTGTTACGGAATGGTGGTTTAATTCCGGATCTTCAAATTCAAATATTTTTTTTCCAGTAGCAAGTTCTTTAAAATCTTGTTCGGTCATATCCTCCACAATGATATTACCACTCTTGTCAATAAATTCAATTGTATTAGTATTCTTGATGTTTAGTTTACTTAATTCAAATTTACCATAAGTGTCGGTTTTACCTTCCTCTGCTAGTTGTCCGTTAACAAATAATTTAAATTTGGTTTGCGAGAGAGGAATCCCATTTTTATTTAACGTTCCAGAGCCTTTGCCGGATGAATTTAAATCCAATTTAAGCGGTATTATGCCGTTTTCGTTTAATCCTTTACTCACATCAACTGTATCTCCAATGGTAAAGTAATCCGAACGCGCGGGGATAGGAACAATTGTAAATTCTTTTTCTCCTTTAGCAATAGATACATCGTACGATTTGTTGGGGTCTAGATTTCCAAAATTTACATTGTTGTTTTGGTCGAGGGGAACTTCTGCACGCAAGTGTCCATTTTCAAATAGTTTTACAGTTACACCTTCATTATTTTTTCCTAATCCCTCTACGTGCATTTTTAAATCTTCCGTGTTGCCTTTTTTGTTTCGTTCCGAAATGGCTATACCCCCTTTTAAATTTATATTTCGTAGTAATTCATTTTCTTTAGTTCTTTTAAGATCTTCTTTAAGGATTTCAAACTTAGTTATGCCTGTAAGTTTAGAAGAGACTACAAATTCATAATTAAAGTTAGTGTTTAACTTATCAAAATTATAATTTCCTTCTTCGTTAGTTTTAATTTTTTCAATTAGTTCACCATTTTGAAATACTTTAATTTCGGTTGATTTAAGAGGTTCTTCGCCAATAGAAAGGTTACCCCTAATTGTTTTTAAATGCTTAGCGAAATAAAGTGAATCGGTTGTATTGAACAAATTGGTTTTATTTATTTTCTTGAGATCTTTATCGATTAGATTCTTGTTAAATTTCCCGCCTGTAAAATCTATTTGTTTGGATACTATATTTATTTTAGAATCTCTGTATTCGTTGGTATCTAATTGATAGATGTTTTCTTTAGCATCATTATTGGTAGCAATAATTGTATAAGATTTTGTTTTATCTAAGTGCTTTGCTCCAACAAAACCCTCTTTATCGGTTATAGTTTCGGTTAAAAGAGCTCCGTTTTCAAATATCTTAACAGTGGCATTATTAAGAGGTTTTCCTTTATCGGTAATTTTTAAAGCAAGTTCAAAACTTTTACCGGGTTTTGTTGTAATTGTATTTTCGTTTAAATTGTTTTTAGCTAATTCATTTGTTAATTCCGTGCTGATACTTTCAATTGTTATATTCTTATAAACTCCTTTATCTTCTGCTCCAAGAAAGTCTTCTGCCGAAATTTCATGAAGTGATTTTTTAAATCCAGATTTAGAGGTCACCACAACAAAATCGTTTGCCGGAACTAAACCATTAAAATTATAAAAGCCTAAATTGTCAGTCTTGGATGAATCATATACAATTCCATCTTTCATTAAAAGAAGCTCTACATCCTGAATTGGGATGTTGTCATTTAATACTTGACCGGTTAAGGAATATGTGGTTGCTTTCCCTTTTTTTGTACTAATTAAATCGTATGTTTTCTTAGGTTCTAAAAATTCTTTAAACTTAAATAATCCATTAATATCTGTAGCCGTTTGATTAAGAGTATTACCGTTATGTCTAATTAAAACATAATTTGCTGCTACAGGTTTTTCTGTTTTTAAACTATCGCTAGTTTCTTCTGTATAAGCTAAAAGTTTACCGGCTACTTGTATTTCTTTTTTATTGGGTTTTATTTGCCAGTTTAAAAAGTACTCGCCACTATTTCTTCTCAGGTTCAAATCTATTTTGTTATGTGAGAAACCATCTTTTCTAATGGAAATAACATAGGATTTACCGGTATCCGGTGTAAAGTGATAAAAGCCGGCACTTGATACCATGTCAGAATCCTGTTTCGTATCTTTCTCTTGTATTTTAAAGTTTAAACCATCAAATATCGAGTTGTCCGGAATTTTAATTGTAGCTCCCTCTGCAATTATTAAAGTAGGATCAAACTCAGAAAAAGCATATATATCATCTAAACCTTTAGAATCAAAGCGGTCTGAACTGAAAAAGCCATGCTTGCTCTGTCTATCCATAATAAAACCAAAGTCATCCCCTATGGAATTGAAAGGAGGCTTTAAGTTCTGTGGTTGCGTCCATTTACCATCAATGTACTCTGTTTTAAAAATATCTAATTTGCCCATTCCTGGATGAGCGTCAGAGGAGAAGTATATTGTATGGTCGTCCAATATATAAGGATAAAGTTCACTTCCAAACGTGTTTATGATAGATCCTAAGTTTACGGGTGTACTCCAGCTATTTTTTCCTTCGCGATAGGATATGTATAAATCTGTAGCTCCTTGTCCACCTGGCATATCACTGGCAAATACCATAAAACGGTCTGAAGGAGCAATACTGGGATGTAAGCAATTGTAAGATTTACTGTTAAAGGTAAAAGCGCTAACGGGTTTACTCCATTTGCCAAGGTTATTTCTTTGGCTTGTATATAATTGAAGTGTTTTTAATCTTACGTTTTTCTTCAAGTCTCTAACTCCCTTTACGGTTCTGGTAAAATAAATCGTATCTCCATTAGGAGTGAACGAACATGGGCCTTCGTGCTGGAAACTATTTAATAAATCTTTATCAAACTTTTCTACTTTTAAACTATCATAAGGTTTTTTTAAGTTTATAAAGTAAAAATCTAATTTTGGTTCTGTGTTTCCTCCTTCAAAATCTATAAAAGGTCTTTTACTGTTTTCTCTGGAGCTACAAAATAATACTCCGTTTTTCCAGAAAGTCGTTGCAAATTCACTATGGGGAGTATTAAAAATCTCAGGATGTTTTACCTCGTTGCCTAGTTTTTCATCCAGCCATAACTGAGCTAATTGGCAAGATTCAAGGTATACTTTACCCATAGGATCGTTAGGTTTAAGTTGTATATATTTTTTAAATTCATCTGCTGCTTCTGCATATTTAGAGCTTGCCTTTAAGCTACTTGCGTAATGCAGTAGATGTTCTGCATTGTTTGTGTTTTTCTTTACTAATTCTTTGTAAAGCGCTTCAGCTTTCGCAAAGTCACCAATAAGCCTGTAACAGTTCGCCAGTCGTTCTGTTGCTTTTTCTTTTGTTTTAGACTCTCTTCCTTCTTTAATTTCAGCTTCGTAAAACGGAATGGCCTCTTTAAAGAACGAGCGGTCGTAATATGCGTCTGCTTTCTGAATGTTTTTTTGAGCAAATGAATTAATGCCAATACAAATCAGTAAAAACGAAATAGCTATATGTTGTATCTGCTTTTTAAAATACATAATAACGGGGGTGCATCTCGCGTTGACGCGCTGGAGGTAATAATTTTTTTCGATACGAAAGCATTATCTCAACCGAACCCTTACTATAAGGCGAAAGACCGGAGATGATTTTATCATATGCTAAACCTAATCTAAATTGTTCTTTTATTAAAACATCAATCATTCCGCAAACCGATTCTCCTGATCTTACAGAAATTCCAGCCCCTATGGTGTTTAATGCCAGAGTTCTTAAATTAATATCATACTGCAATGGCGATGCTGAAACGGTTTTAATTAAAAAGGAAGGTTCAAATCTTAGTTTATCATTTAAGCCCAAATTTAATCCGCCGGTAATAAAATTGTGTGTATATAGTTGGGCTATTACGGGCCTGTTTTGTTTTGTAAGATCCAAGCTACTCTTAATAAGTTGCATGGCTGAGTATCCTATAAAATAATTTTTAGTTTGGTAAAATATGCCGAATGATGCGTCAGGACTGATCCTTGATAATTTATTATCGGATAGCGCAGCATCTATTGCGTCTGTTCGGATTAGATTTGAATAATTTAAAGAATAATTAATTACTCCTAATGATATGCCCAAACTTAATCTACCCTTACCTAAACCAATATAGTATGAAAACATACCATTAATTTTGGTGGTGTTTAATGGTCCGGTATTATCATTTATCGCATTTAATCCTATGCCCACATTTTTAATTTGCCAGGGTCCATGTACGGATAAAAACTGGGTAACGGGAGCTCCTTCAATTCCGTTAAACATGCTCCTATAGGCAAGTGTGGAACTGAAGTAGGGTTGTGTGCCTACAAATGCAGGATTAATAATGGCTTTATCAAAAAAATACTCAGTAAAGGTTGGTAATTGTTGCGCATATAATTTATTCACCAACGCAGGTAATGCAATTAAAATTATGTAAAATATTTTTCTCATTATCTGTGTATTACCACGAAACCGTTATAAATTTTATTCTCAGTATTGTTAATGTTTACAACATAGTAATATGTTCCATCCGGTAATTCAGCACCTTTCTCATTTACACCTTGCCAGTTGTTTAAATAAGGTGATGCCTCCCAAACTACATTTCCCCAACGATTATATATCACCACTTTGTTTTGTTTAAAATAATCGATATCCGGAATTATCCAAGAATCGTTAGCACCATCATTGTTCGGACTTATAATTTGAGGGATAGGGCCAGTAATGTCTTTCAAACATTTATCTACTAATATTCTTACCGTATCCTCATCACTGCAAGCTAAATTAAATGCAACTAATTGAAATGTTTCCTCTTTTAACAGCTTAACATATACTGTTTTTCCACTTCCAATTAAATCACCGTTTTCATGATACCAAAAATAACTCTGCCCGCCAGTTCCTGTTAATTCGATACTGTCACCTTTACAAATAGTGCTGCCCATACCAGCATCAGCAGTGGGTAAGGGTTGATCGTCTACTGCTATTACTACAGTGTCTGCAATAGAAGAACAAGAATTTAAGTTAGTAAAAGCCAGATATGTTGTGTTAGTAGAAGGACTTACTGTTATGCTCGGTGTTGTAGCACCGTTACTCCACGAGTATGTTAAACCACTTATCGGTGGGTTAACAACTGAAGTTAATGTGTAAGTGGATCCCAAGCAAATTGCAATGGAATCGTCAACGTTTATAATTGGTTTATAAGTAGGCTTTATTGTAAATCCAAATGCAGAAGAAATTACCGACGGGCATTTAAAATTATTAATTGCAATTAGTTTAATGCTATCTCCGGTATCAAAAGAGTTTGAACTGTAGATGTTAGAAGAACCGGTTTGTACCAAAGTATTATTTAAATAAAAGTTATAGGTACCTATCGAGGGTGGATTTGCATTTAACGTAACATTTTGATTTCTGCAAATTGAATCTGAAGTGTTACGAGTTAAACTAACCACCGGTAATGCAATTACCTTAAATTTAACGGAATCGGTATTGTTGGAGCATCCTCCGGAATTTTCTGCAATTATAGTTAGTAGATTTGGATTACTGTTTGTAGGTATAAAGGTTAAACTTGAGGAAGTTCCGTTTTGAAGTACACTATCATTATAATTAAACATATAGTTGCTTAAGTTGGATGGAATAACGTTAACCGTTATTGAACTTCCTTCACATATCGTGTCTGGCGGTCCTGAAAAATTGAAGTTTAGAACAGGGGTTTGAAAATAATTTAAATTAAGAGTGTCTCCAATTCCGTTGCACGAATTTTCCTTTGGTATTAATACTAATTGATTTGATCCGAATACTAATGGAACATTATTCCAATATGGACTGTTACCTGATTGAATTAAGTTATTATTGAGATAAAACAGATAATTGGAAATATTTTGTGGAGAAGCCGTTACATTAACAGTTGTTCCTTCACAAAGATTAACAGAGTTTGCAGTTGATGTGATGCTTGCGTTTATAACGGGCTGAACAATTACAAAATCGGATTTGCTTACCGAAGGGCAATTAGGTTCGGAGGTGTTAGTTACAGTAACATTAATAGTAGTGGAATTGCTGGCATTTGTAGTATAGGTTAATTGATTTCCATTTCCGCTGTTTTGCCAGTTGGTTTGATAGTTGGAAATATTAAGATTAGATATAGCAGCATTAATGGAAGTATTTTCACAAACAAGTGAATCAATTGATAAGTTGAAATTGATGCCGGTACAATTTCTGGCTACACAAGTAGCTTCAGAGGAAACAGCACTGTTTCCGCATGGAGGAATTCCAAGCGCCCTTACAACTAATTTAATAGAGTCGTTAGCATTTAAACCACTTACTAAATGATAGGTTCCATTACTTCCGGATGATGGAGCAGAAAAAGGTCCACCATTTAAACTAATTTCATAACCATTAGCATTATATACCGAATCCCAATTAAAGTATATTAAATTGGTAGTGGAGGTTGAACAATTAGGTAAGGGAACCATTAAGGGAGATACGACGGTAATATCCAAAAGGTTAGAGGTATCCTTACAAGTACCTTTTGTTGATATAACTTTTATGTTTTGATTATTTAATAAGTTATTAGTGGTGTAATAGGGATTGCTGCTATTTTGAACTAATTGAAAATTATTGAAAAAAGTATAATTGTCGTAACTAAGCGGGCTTGCTGTAAAAGTTACGTAAGAACCCAAACAAGATGAATCGTTGCTTGTGCTGATATATACTACGGGTGTGTTGATTACGTTTACGTTAATATATTTTTTTGCAACCGGACAAGAGGTTTCGATATTATTTTTAACACTTACCTCTATTAAAACGCTGGTATCGGCTATAAATGAATAATCTAAATTATTTCCCGGCAAGTTACCATCCCATACAACACTATAATTAGGTATAGTAATACCTGAGATATTTAAACTAACACTATCGCCTTCGCAAACCGTAATATCATTGCTTTTTATGAAATTGATAGCTGTGCAGGGTTTAGCATAGCATGTTTGGCTAAAAGAGTAGTCGCTATTGCCACAAGGGTTAGTTCCGCTGGATTGAACCACAATGGTTAGACCTGTATTCGGATTTAATCCGTTAACAGTATGGGTTAAACCTAAATTTCCGGAGCTGGGTGTTGTAAAGGCTCCACCATTAATGCTAATTAAATATCCTGTTGAATTAGAAATTGAGTCCCAATTAAATGTTATGCTGTTATTGGTGGTAGTGCCGCATGTAACTTGTGGTGTAGAAATAGGCGGAATAACTTTAATGTTTGAAATTACGGAGGCCGTATCGCTACATCCGTTCGTATTTCCAATTACCCTAATGGTATTAATTGGATTGGTTAATACCGTAGTTAAAAATGGAGATGGACTATTTTGAAGTAATACGAACCCATTGTAAAAGAGATATTGATTATAGGTTGTAGGATTAGCCGTAAAGTTGATAGTAGTTCCGCTGCACACACTGTCTTTATCAGCAGATAATGTTATTTGAGGAGTTTGAATTACTTCCAGAGGAATATTTTTGACAACAGCAGGGCAATTTATTTGTAAACTGTTCTTAACCGATACGATAAGCGTGGTGTCGGTTGTTGGATTAAATGAGTAAGTTAATGTTGTTCCATAATTAGTATTCATCCAATTACTTTGAAAAGAAGTTGGAGTTATGTTTGATAAGGATGCATTTATGCTTTCGCCCTCACAAATTTTAGTTGCGGTGGTACTTAGCTGAAAATTTATAAGATCGCATGGTTGAGCGATACAGGTTGCCTGATTGGATAAAATTCCATTACCACATCTTCCGGTTCCTTTAGGTAGTACTTCTAATTTAACGGTATCTCCAGATGTTAAGCCACTAATGTAGTGCTCCAAACCGTTAGGACCCGAGCTGGAAATTATAAATGATTGTCCGTTAACACTTACTTCATAACCTTCTGCGCCTAATACATCATCCCACATAAAAGTAATAGAAGTGTCGGTTGTAATTCCACAATTTACTACAGGTGCTGCTATTTTCTTAATTAAAGTAACTGAACTTGAGCTATCTGTGTTGCTTTGGCAGCCTTTGTATGTTCCGGTAACATTTATATTTAAATTTGTTTGAATATTGGGTATTACAAGTGTATCCGAACTTCCATTTTGAATGGGTGAAAAACCGTTTAAAAAGGTATAGGAATTCAGAGTATCCGGGATGGCCTTAAAATAGGCAGTATCTCCCTGGCAAATAGAATCACCGTTTAACGAAATTAGCTCAACTTGAGGATTTGGTTTAATTACAATGGGATTATTACTTGTGGTTGTGTTCGAACAGCCATTTAAATCGGTAAATGCAACACTAACCACCTGCCCAGTGTTTAGGGTGTTGGTACTGTATGCATTTGAAATGCCACTTTGAACCTGATTACCATTTACCTGAAACTGATAATTGGTATAATTGGCAGGCTGAGCAGTAAATATTATCGTAGAACCAAAACAAGCTGAATCATTTACATTATTAGTTAAAAATCCAATGGGTAATTGATTAATTTGAATAGATTGAATAACACTATCAGAACAACCGGCTAAACTAACAGAGGAGGAGATGCTAAAGTTTCCAGTATTGGGATAGGAGATTACATAGGGACCCTGATTACTTCCGGAAATTACCAAAGCTCCCGAAAAATTCCAGGAGTAAACAGCGTTGGTGTTAGAAGTACCAGTAAAACTAATAGTTATAGAATCTCCTTTACAGGCATCATTGGGAAATAAAAAGCTTGCAGTTGGCGATTCCTTAACAATAAGTGGACGGGTAGTGGTGTTGGAACAACCCAGATTATTGGTTGCCTGGAGTGTAATAATATATGTTCCGGGAATAGGATAATTATGATTGAGTGGATCTTTTATAGAGACTACGGGAGAATTGTCGCCAAAATTCCAATTCCAAATTGCAATGGAGTCCGATGTGGTGTTTGTATTATTGCTTATTGATGCATTAAAAGGTGCACAACCTGAAAAGGCAGCCAAGGAGAAATCAGGGTTTGGAGCTCTTTGTGCCGATACGTAATTAATTTTACTTTCGGTGTTTTGGCAGCCATAATCATCTGTAACGGTTAATTCAACCTTATATGTGCCATCCGTTGTATATAATTTGCATGGTTCCAGAATAGTAGAGGAGGTATTATCTCCAAAGTTCCATAAATAGGTAAATCCAGCTCCCTGGTCGGAGAAATTCGTAAAACATACAGTGTCGGTTAGGGCACAAAAAAGGGTTGTATCTACTTTAAAATCTACTTTAGGTTTTGCAAAAACTTTAACGCTTAAAGTTGTAGTGCTACTGTCACCATTTAAACAAAAGGTTTTAAGTTTTACTATATAGGTGGTATCTCTGCCAGCCGTATTAAACGTGTGAATTGGATTTTGAGCCCCGCTGGTGGATGTGCCGTCTCCGAAATTCCAAACACGATTAACGGTAAATCCAGAACTTTGGTCAAACAGTTGAATCGTTAAGGGGTCGCAACCCTCAACAGGGTTTAAATTGGTATTGATAATAGCGGTGCATTGAGCATTCGATTTTAAGGCCAAACAATTCAATATCAGCGGTAATAAAACAGATATTATAAAGTGATAAGGTTTGATTGGCATATTAAAAAAACGACCTTTAAAAATCATCGATTAAGATACTAAAAATGTGGTTTACTGCAAAATAATTATAAAAAAAGCCGGAATTAAATCCGGCTTTTTTTATAATTTTTTTTTAAAAAGGGGCTCTATCAAAAAATTATTGATTTACTACCTCCACATCAAAAATTAATTCTGATTTAGGAGGAATAACGGGTGGATAACCTCTATCGCCATAACCTAAATCGCTGGGTATAATTAAACGGGCTTTCGACCCCACATTTAATTGTTGTATACCTTCATCCCATCCTTTGATAACTTGCCCATTACCCAATATGAAATTTATTGGAGATCCTCTTTCCACACTGGAATCAAAAATTTTTCCATCGGGTAAATATCCTGTATAGTGTACCAAAACGTTCTTGCCCGCTACAGCCTTATTCCCTTTGCCTTGTTCAACTACAATGTATTTTAAGCCGCTTGGCATAGTAACGGTGTCTTTACCCTTTGTATCGTATGGTTTTGGGATTACTTTCTCAATAATATCCAGCAATTCCACATCAAAAATTAAAGTAGAGTTTGGAGGAATACTTCCGGCAGAACGGTTACCATATCCTAGTTCTGCAGGAATAATCAAGGTCGCTTTTTCGCCTTTCTTTAAAAGAGCAATTCCTTCGTCCCAACCCTTAATAACTCGGCCTTTTCCTAAATCGAATTGAAAAGGTTGACCTCTTTTTACACTGCTGTCAAACACCGTATCGTTGGTAAGTTTTCCGGTGTAATGCACTACTACTTTGTCGCCTGCTTTGGGCGATTGTCCTTTTGGGTTGCTTTGTGTAATAACATATTGCAATCCCGATGCGGTTTTAATGGTGTCCATTTTTTCTTTTTTTAATGAAAAGCCGGCCGATTTAAAAGGGCAATAAATGGCACCGGTTAAAACGGCTAGAGCTAAAAGATTTTTAAGGTTAAAAAATTTCATTTTATTTGGCTGTTACTTTAACTAAATTAATTTCAAAAGTTAACGGGGTGAATGGCTGAATTACAGGAGGAGCTCCATTTTCACCGTATGCTAAATTAGAAGGAATAACCAATCTGGCTTTAGTTCCTTGTGGTAAGGCTAACAAGGCTTCATCCCAACCCTTAATTACTTGACCTACTCCGGCCGGAAACTCAATAGGTTCGCCTCTCTCAATTGATGAATCAAAAACCTTACCGTCTAAAAATTTTCCGGTATAATGCACACTTACATTATCTCCGCTTTTAGCAACCGGTCCGGTTCCTTTCTGGTCTATTATTATGTACAAACCGCTTGCGGTTGGTTTTTGAGAGATTTTGTTGTTTTTAAGGAATTCATTAATTAATTCTGGCTCCTTACTTTTATTCTCGCCGCTCATCTTTTCCAACTCAGCCATATCTGCCTGTTTTTTGGCATCAATTTGAGCTTTAGTCATTATATCTTTTAATTGTATAGTAAAATGCAGCTTGCTTCCCGGCTTTAATTTTTTTGGAACTTCGGTACGTAATACTTTTACAAAAAATGAATCGGCACTGGTCCACATTAGTGCACTGTCTCCTTTTGTCATCTTGCTGATACACTCGTCTATAGAGCCTTTGTAAGAGCATGTTGGATATTGTAGCGTAAGCATATTCCCTTCTTTAAATGAATCGTAAAAAACGGTGTCTTCTGCTTCGTATTTAACCTTCATGTATACAATATCACCTTCTTTAGGGGTTTGTGTATTGGCAGGTTCATTTCGATAAATTTTGTAAGGTAATCCACCCTCGCTGGTTTCAAAGCCGGGATAGGGGTTAGAGTCGCATGCCTGCAATAGACCTGCTATACTTAACAGTGCTAAAAATTTGTTTTTTATAGTCATTAGTGCTTTATAATAGAGCGCAAATTTAGTTTTTTTTACGAGTCAATTAAGAAACTTCGTGCGAACAAAGCTTAAATGTGATTATCTACTTTTAAACATTTATAATTAAACCTGTATTAAAGAATAAAAGCGTCTATTTTCACATAACAACGGTCTATATTCTGTATGGTATTATCTATTATTTTGTTTAATTCGAAATGCCTTTAATACACCTCCTTTTTAGCCATATTTAACATTTTTGTAGCCCAAAAGAAATGTTAACTTTGTGGGCTTTGTTAAAACGTTTAAACCTATGAAAATCAGTAAAATTAAACTTTACCTTACTGCTGGATTTGTATCCTTTTATTCCATTTGTTCTTGGGCTCAGGACAATAGTCCGGTATTGATGAACGTTGCCGGAAAATCAGTAACTAAAGCCGAGTTTGAAAATATTTATCATAAAAATTCTCCTAAGGATAAAGTACAGGATGAAAACTCGCTAAAAGAGTATCTGGAGTTGTTTATCAACTTTAAATTAAAAGTAAAAGAAGCCGAAGATTTGGGTTTAGATACTACCGCAGCCTTTAAAAATGAATTGGAAGGTTATCGCAAGCAATTGGCACAACCTTATTTAACCGATACCGAGGCTAATGAACGATTAATAAAAGAAGCGTATGATCGTTTAAAGAGAGAAATTAGGGCGGCTCATATTTTAATTAAATGCGATCAAAACGCATTGCCGAAGGATACCTTGGCCGCATATAATAAGGCTATCGATCTAAGAAAACGTATTTTAAAGGGTGAGGCTTTTGATAAATTGGCTAAGCAATATTCTGATGATCCTTCTGCAAAAGATAATGGGGGTGATTTAGGTTATTTTACAGGATTACAAATGGTTTATCCCTTCGAAACAGCTTGTTACAACACTAAGGTTGGTGAAGTCTCTACGCCTGTTAGAACCCGATTTGGATATCATATCATAAAAGTATCAGATAGTCGCGAATCGCAAGGGCAAGTTCAGGTGGCGCATATTATGGTTAAAATGCCCAAGCCTGCAACAAAAGAAGATTCTGCTAATGTAAAAGCTAAAATTAATGAAATCTACAGCAAAGTAAAGTCGGGAGAAAATTTTGCCGAACTGGCTGCTCAATTTTCCGACGACAAAGGTTCTTCTCGTAAAGGGGGTGAATTGCCTTATTTTGGGCCGGGTAAGATGGTTTTTGAATTTGAACAAGCTTCCTTTTCCTTAAAAAATAAAGGCGATTACAGCGAGCCCGTTCTTACAGCTTTTGGATGGCATATCATCAAACTATTAGATCGTAAGCCAATAGCTACCTACGACGAACTTAAAGCCGAACTCAAAAATAAAATAGCTAAAGATTCCCGCTCATCAAAAAGTAAAGAAAGCCTGATTGCTCGTGTAAAAAAACAAAATGGGTATACCGAAAATTTGAAGGCCCGCGATGAGTTTTATAATGTTGTAGATTCGTCTTTCTTCTCCGGAAAATGGACCATTGAGAAGGCCTCTAAATTAAACAAAGAATTAATTTCTATAGGAACTCAAAAGTATACACAATCCGATTTTGCAAAGTTTATCGAGAAAAATCAAAGTAAAACGGATAAAACACCTACCCAGTCACTGGTAAATAATTTATTCCGTCAGTACTCTGATCAGATCGTTGTGGCATACGAAGAATTATTGTTACCTAATAAATACTTGGATTATAAATTATTATTAAACGAATACCGTGATGGTATCTTATTGTTTGAGTTAACGGATAGAAAAGTATGGAGCGCTGCAGTTAAAGATACTTTGGGCTTAAATGCGTTTTATGAAAAAAACAAGAATAATTATTTGTGGGACGATAGGGTAGAGGCCCGTATTTATAAATGTAAAGACAAAGTAATTGCTGATAAGGCCAAAAAAATGATTGGCAATAAAAAGAAAAATTATTCCAATGATGATCTTTTGAAAGAATTAAATAAAGATTCTCAATTAAATATTCAGATTGAAGCTGCTAAATATTTAAAAGGCGAAAATGATTTAATTGACAAAATGGATTGGGCTCCAGGTACAATGAAAGAACTAACCCAGGATAATCAGGTGATTTTAATATATATAGATAAATTACTTAAAAAAGAAACTAAAACACTCTCTGAAGCAAAAGGATTGGTAACTTCCGATTACCAGAATTATTTAGAAAAACAATGGATCGAAAGCTTAAGATCTAAGTATACGGTTAATGTTAATCAGGAGATATTAAAAACAGTAAAATAATTCTTTAAAGCCAATGTTAAGATTACATACTATATGTGCAATGGTATCATTGGCTTTTTTTGTTTTTATTTCTTCATGTAAAAACAATGGTGATAAATCGGATGGAAAAATTATTGCAAAAGCCTTTGATAAAAATCTATTTCTCGATGATTTATTGAATGCGATGCCGCCTAAATTAAAGGGTAAAGACAGTGCTTCATTTGCTTCTAATTTTATTAATGGATGGGTTAAAAAACAAGTATTAATTCATAAGGCAGAGGAAAATATTACCATTGATCAAAAAGACTTTGAAGAAAAACTCGAAAACTATAAGAATTCACTTATTACATATGCCTACGAACGCGAACTTATTCGTCAAAAGTTAGACACCAATATAAGCGACCTCGAAATTGAGAAGTATTATAATGAGAATAAGGACGATTTTGAGCTTAAGGAAAATATTGTTAAGGTTGTTTATGTAAAAGTTAATAATTCCTCCCCGAAAATTAATAAGGTAGGAGAGTGGTACAAATTAAAAGGGCCAAAAGACCGAGAGCAACTGGAAAGTTTTTGTTATCAGTTTGCCGATAATTATTTTCTGGATGATAAATCATGGCTTCTTTTTAATGATTTACTTAAAGAGATACCTATCAAAACATACAATCAGGAACAATTTCTTCAAAATAACAGGTATATCGAAATGAAGGATTCTCTTTATTCCTATTTTGTAAATATATTGGGATTTAAAATAAAAGACAATCTTTCTCCTCTGGGTTTTGAAAAGGAAAATATTAGAAACATTATGATCAATAAGCGTAAAATGGAGTTAATTGATAAAATGCAGAATGATTTATATAAGGAGGCAGAAAAAAACAATGATTTTGAAATTTTTAAATAAAGTAAAAATTGTATTCTTGTTGCTATGTATGCATAGTAATGGGCTCTTTTCTCAAGAGTTAGTTCTTGATGAGGTAGTGGCTGTAGTGGCAAGTCAACCAATTAAGATTTCCGACATTACCAATATGAAGCGTCAGCTTAAGGAGCAAGCCGGCGAGGAGTCGGTTATTTATACCGATTGTGAAGTATTAGAGCAATTACTTTTTCAGAAGTTACTAATTTACCAAGCTCAGGTAGATTCCGTAGAGGTAACCGAGAAGCAAATAGAGCAAGAATTGGACAAGCGTATTCGTTATTTTACTCAGCAATTGGGTTCTGAGCAAAAGTTGGAAGAGTTTTACAATAAAAGTATTGCTGAAATTAAGGATGAATTCAGGGAAAAAATAAAGGAACAGCTCTTAACACAAACTATGCAGGGTAAAATAACAGCGGGTTTAACGGTAACGCCTGTGGAGGTTAGAAATTTCTATCGTTCTTTGCCAAGCGACAGCATTCCTTTTATAAATGCCGAGGTTGAGGTAGCCCGTATAATGAAATCTCCGCCGGTATCTGAACAAGAAAAAAAATTAGTTAAAGAGAAATTAGAAAAACTTCGTGAACGCATAATTGCTGGTGCCGATTTTTCCGCCATGGCTGCATTATACTCAGAAGATCCGGGTAGCGCTGCTAAAGGCGGCGAATTAGGTTTTATGGGCAGGGGAATGTTGGTCCCCGAGTTTGAAGCTGTTGCCTTTGAACTTAAGCCTGGAGAAGTTTCCCGAATTGTTGAAACACAATTTGGATTTCACGTTATCCAACTTATCGAACGCTTGGGCGAACAGTTTAATTGTCGACATATTCTTTTGGTTCCAAAAACTAGTGGTGCCGATTTGTATAAGGCTCAGCAATCTCTGGATTCTATTTATAATAACCTTTTAAATAATAAAAGTATAAGTTTTGAAAAAGCCTGTGCTCAGTTTTCTGATGATGCTGAAACCAAATACAACGGGGGGTTAATTGTAAACCCCGCCACTGGTAATACCCGTTTTGAAATGAATGAATTGGATCGCCAGATTTTCTTTGCCGTAGATAAATTAAATATCGGAGAGTTTAGTAAACCCTTATCGTATCAAACTCCGGATGGCAAAAAAGCGTATCAAATCTTATATCTTAAAACAAAGACAGATGCTCATCAGGCAAATTTAAAAGACGATTATCAGCGTTTACAAAATGCTGCGCTTCAGCAAAAACAATCAAACGCTGTAAACGATTGGATTAAAAAGAAAAAACGAAGTACGTATATTCAAATTGATGAGCGCTTTAAAAATTGTGTATTTAAAAATTCCTGGTTATAAATGAAAATAATTAATTCCATCTGCATTTTACTTCTTTTAAGTGTTCTTGCCTGTAAAAACAATAAGCAGGTAACCCAACAAAAAAATATTCCTGCCGAGGTAGTTGCAGAAGCACCAAAAGCAGAAGAAAACGCTAAACCATCTGTATACCGCGAATCTAGAGAGCGTAAAATAGACTTGTTGCACATGAAACTTTGGATTTCATTTAATTACCAAAAACAACATGCTTACGGGCAGGCAATTCTTAAATTCAAACCATATTTCTATCCTCAAAATATTGTTGAGATTGATGGCCGAGGATTTGAAATTAAAGACTTAGGACTTGTATCTGCTAAAAATACAAATGCTAAGAAATCCGACATTCCCCTAAAATACACATACGATAATGAAATTATTAAAGTGAATCTTGATAAACTTTACAACGCAAAAGATACCTTTTATCTATTTATCGATTACGTTGCGAAACCCAATGAATTAAAAGAGGGCGGAAGCAATGCCATCACAAGTGATAAGGGTTTATATTTTATTAATCCAGTTGGTGCCGAACCCAATAAGCCCCGTCAAATCTGGACACAAGGCGAAACACAGTCGAGTTCTGCTTGGTTTCCAACCATAGATTCTCCTAATGAAAAAATAACACAAGAGCTCTTTATAACAGTTGAAAAAAAAGATGTAACGCTCTCTAATGGCTTACTTATTTTCTCTAATGATAATGGTGATGGCACCCGAACCGATTATTGGAAAATGGATCAACCACATGCTCCTTATTTGGTAATGATGGCTATAGGGGAGTTTTCGATAGTTAAAGATAAATGGAGAGATTTAGCTGTTAATTATTTTATAGAAAAAGAATACGAGCCTTATGCTAAAGAAATTTTTGGTAATACTCCGGAAATGATGGAATGTTATTCTAAACTTCTGGGCGTTGATTATCCCTGGTCTAAATATCATCAAGTAGTTGTGCGCGATTATGTTTCGGGAGCAATGGAGAATACAAGTGCAACTTTACATGGCGAATTTCTCAATAAAACGCATCGCGAAATGATTGATGGTAATCAGGAGGATATCGTTGCACACGAATTGTTTCATCAATGGTTTGGAGATTTAGTTACTTGTGAGAGCTGGAGTAATCTTCCGCTTAATGAATCTTTTGCTACCTATGGCGAATATTTATGGGAAGAATATAAATACGGCCGAGATGCAGCAGATAGGCATAATCATCAGGGATTAAATACTTATTTGTCCGAATCCAGACAAAAACAAGTGAACATGATTCGTTTTAATTGGGAAAGCAGAGAAGATATGTTCGATTCTCATTCTTATGCAAAGGGTGGTCGCATCTTACATATGTTACGTAAAACAGTTGGCGATGAAGCCTTTTTTAAATCTCTAAACGTATATCTAACTAGAAACAAATTTAAAGCAGCTGAAATTCATGATTTACGTTTGGCTTTTGAGGAAGTTACCGGACAGGATTTAAATTGGTTTTTTAACCAATGGTTTCTGGCCAGCGGTCATCCTAAATTAAAAATAGTACATCAATATTCAGACAGTTCTAAAACATACACGGTTACTTTAAAGCAAAATCAGAATTTAGAAAATACTCCATTATATCGTTTACCCATTGATGTAGATATTTATGAGAGTGGAAAGGTTAAACGCGAAAGAATTATATTTTCTGAAAAAGAACAAACCTTCAGTTTTAAAGTATTATCTAAGCCTGATCTTGTAAATGTTGATGCCGAAAAGATGTTGTTAGCAGTAAAAGAGGAAAAGAAAAGTAAAGAAGAGCTTGTTTTTCAATATAAAAATGCGCCTCTTTTTTTAGATCGTTTAGAGGCTTTAGAATCTTTATCAAAACAATCCGGTAGTCCCGAGGCACAAGAAATTATTTTAGCGGCTCTAAATGATAAGTTTTGGGCAATATCCAAACAAGCCATCGATTTTACATCCAAATTCCCTTCCGATAAAAAAGTTCAGGTTAAACCTCTATTGTTAAATATCTTAAATACTAATTTAAAATCTGCTTTGCGCGAAGAAGCTATTTATAAATTGGCTGATGATCATGCTAGTCCAGACCTGGCTGATTTATTTATTGATAAGTTATATAAAGATTCATCATATGCTGTTCAGGCAGCTTGTTTGTACGCTTTAAAAAAAGTAGATCAAGATAAGGCAATGCAAGCCTGCAAAACGTTAGAAAATGATAAAAACTCGGATATTGTTTTAACTATTGCTGATATTTATAAAGATGCAGGTTCAGCCGAACAAAACGAATTCTTTGTTAAAAGTTTTAAGAGCCTTAATGGATTTAGTCGTTATAGTTTAATTCAGGTTTATTCGATGTATTTAAATAGAATGAATGATGAGACAGTAAACAGTGGCTTGCCTTTAATTGAAGAAACTGCACGTAATGAGAAAACATGGTGGATTCGATTATCCGGAATTCAGGCACTTAATGGTTTAGTAGGAAACTATGAACGTAAGGAAGCAGAGTTAAAAAGTAAAATTGAAGTTGCAGAAGGTAATAAGGAAACGGCACTGGTATTTAAATTAAAGGATGAGCTTAAAGCAGCAGAGGAACAGCGAAAAAAGATTGACCTAATAGTAAGTGATATCAAGAAGGGTGAAAAAGATCCTAATTTAACCCGTTTTTGGGATAAATAGGTTTTTCAATTTTATCTTTAAGTTTTATTTAAATTAGTTTAAAATCCAACGTTCTTTGACTAATTATAAATTTAAACCTAATTATGCAATGGAAATGCAACGAATGGTTGTAAATAGAAGTGCAATTGGAGGAGTATTTGAGTGAATCATCATTATGCCGTTTTTCATCCTCATTATTACCTATTATGTATTTTCTTTTTCAAAACTAAAACAAATTAAAAGTTTTATATACTAACCTACTTTTTCTATAAAGGAAATTCAATAACATATAGTTTATCAGAAATATATTGGATTTATAGAATCTATAATCAGTAATTTAAATTTGAACTAAATATATTTTCATTTTCCTTTTTAATTATTTAAAAATAAATTCAAATCAATTACCAATACTTAAAATAGCTAATCTCAAGTTCCTTATACATTTTATCTCTGCCGTTTGTTCTAAAAATTTCTTCTTTTAATTCGTTGGTAGATTTATATTTAATTTTTTTGGTGGGATGTAATAATTTTTCTTTTTCAGGGTTTAATATACTAACAGAAGTTGCAAAGTAAGTTACACTTCCGTCTTCTTTTGCAAGGCCCAGTATGGCACCTGGCAATCCGTTATAACTTTCCGGCCCGGTGCTGCAAATTAAATCTGGTGCAAACCAGGCATAAAATGTATGCATGCTATCAGCCTGCCAAAGAGCCATGCGGCAGTTAAATCCGCAAATTTTTCTCTTTACATCTGTGATTTTCCATTTTCTGAAGTGTAAACTATCTGAGATATAAACCTCCTCATCCCAAATAGAGCGTTTAGCATATAGTTTATTTTGCTTTAAATTTTGCCATACGGTATTTTTTTCGGTAGTCCACCATAGGTCCTCTCTTATTTCATTTTCAACGGGATAAAAAGCAGAGACGGTATCGTTATAATATAATTCAAAAAAATCAATTTTGGTTTTACCTATCTCAGCAAGATAATCTTTCATCCAATCGCTTTTAGCATATTTTTTTTCCAGATTAGTTTTGCGTTCGTAATTTATTTTCGCTGCTCTAATCTGAGCTCTACCCTGTAAGTTGATGGTTACAATTAGTAAAACACTACTCAACAAAAATTTCATCTTTAGCATTGTTTCCTTTGTTTTTAAATCGATATGTAATATTTAAAGTAAAATAACGGGCTATAATTGTGGTTTTGGAATCACTAATTACATTTCCATAGGCAAATCTATTAACGCTGATGTTATTGTTGAGTAAATCGTATGCATTAGCACTTAAATTAAGATTTTTTTCTTTCAAAAAATTATAAGATACCATAGCATTCCATATTAATATATTTAGATTATATCCATCGCTTCTTCTGGTGTTTACTGTATAAGTAGCTTCAGAAGCTAGTTCAATTCTTTCACCAATGTAGGTTTTTACCGAACCACCCCAATTATAGGTAGTAAACGGAATATTTACATTATTATATAAAGTGGAGTTTGATAAGCTGTAAGTATATCCGCCATCAACGCTAAATTCTATAAAATCTTTTGTAAAAGAGATGTCAGAACTAAAGCGGTAAGAATTATTTACTGTTCGGTTTTTAATATTGTTTATAAAATTGTTTGATAGCGTGTTCGACAATTCTAAATTAGAACTAATAGTTAGTGTTTTTTTAAAAAACGGCTTGCTAAACCAACCACTCAAACTAGAGCTATAGTTGCCGTTAATATTCTCCCAGCGATTTATTGCACGCCCTAATGAATCGTAAGATGTATTTAACGCAAAATCGTTTTGTTTTTGTGTTACATTGGAGGATAAGCCATAGTAAAAATTAGAAATTGGTTTATACATCCATAAATTAAAATTTACATTATTGGTAATGGATTGTTTAAGATTAGGATTGCCTATTGTTAAGTCGTTTGTATTTAGGCTGCTGGGTATGGGCTGAATAAATCGAATATTTGGTAGTTTTGCGTTCATTCGGTAGGAAATATAGATGGAGCTATTGCTTGCCAGTTCATATCTATAGCTTGCAAAAGGAAGAATATTTAGTGCGTTCTGATTGATCACGGAATCGTTAAATAAATTAATGTTTTCTAAATTTAAATTACGAATATCGGCACCTCCTCTTAACCCCATCTTTTTAGTGTTAAATTGTAATGAATTGGATACAGTTGCGGTGGTTCTTAAAGTTTTAAAATTATTGGTGAAGAAAAAATTTGGACTGTAAATACCATTTAGATTTAAATCGTTTACGTTTCTACTCTTCGATTCGTTAGATATACCACCGTTTATTTGAACATTATATTTTAATTTTTTGGTAATCGGTTCTATAAATCTAATTCCGGCATAATGTGAGTTTAAACCATTATCTTCTGTACTTTTTTGGGACTTCTTAATATTACTTATCTCGCCATTAAATTTGTTATTCTGATTAAATGAAGAGCTGGCGGTATATTCCTCTCTGTTTAAAATATAATTAACGATCAGCAGTCTGTCCTTTTTCTTAAATTTTCTTTCCAGTTTACTATCCAGGTTATATTTAATGGAGGCGTCCTTTTTATCATCGCTTGTTTGAGACGTTCTGAATTGTTCGTTGAGCTCAGTAAAAAAATCTTCTTTTAAATTATTGCTGTAATTTCCGTCTGTTTTTCTAATTTGATTATTAAACGTAAGTTCAGTTAAGCTGTCTAGTTTTAGGTTGTATTCTATATTTAGAGCATTCGACTGGATAGTTTTTTTATTTTCATCCTGGTTTCGTTTTGTAAAGCTGGAATCATTAAAAAAGTATTGATTATTGGTTTTAGTTTGTTCAATTAATGAATTATAGCCATAAGTATAATTCGCATTAATTTTTGATTTTTTATTTATAGTTTCATTCAGGTAGAAACCAGCTTTATGATTTGTAGGTAAACCTTCACCATTAATGTTCATATTACCACTCCAATCGCCATCTTCATTTAAAAACATGTATTCGTTAGACAATCCATACTGTTGGATATCCTCCCAGTTGAAGCTGGTGTTTGGTGTATTGCCTCCTTTATAAAAAAGAGAGATTTTATTTTTTCCGGTAAAGCGATTAAATAATGCTTCACCTTCATGAAAATTTTGAGCATCACTGCCGGCAGAGATCTTTCCAAAATATCCCTTTTTTGCCGAGTCTTTTAATTTTAGATCCAATATTTTTTCGTTCGATTCGCCACTATTTTCGTTTGTTTGCTCCGATTTTTTGTCATACACCTGAACACTTTCAACTGCATCGGCGCCTAAGTTTTTTAAAGCAATAGAGGGATCTTTTCCAAAAAACTCGTCGCCGTCTACCAATACCCTGTCAACATTCTTACCTTGAACGGTTACTTTGCCATCGTTTCCTACTTTAACGCCGGGTAATTTTTTTAATAAATCTTCTACAGTTGCATTTTGTCTTACTTTAAACGAATCGGCTAAAAACACAAGAGTATCTCCTTTAAAAAATATGGGATCTGTATAAGCTTTTATTACAATTTCTCTTATTTCGATTGTTTGAGGAGGTAAAATAATTTCGCCAAGGTTATAATCAAATTTATCTTTTGCAGGAATAAATAATATGTACTGATCACTGTATGAATTTGCCGATGCAATTAGCAAAAGGGTGTCGGTTTTGTTAATTTTTAAATTAAATTTTCCATTTACGTCACTTCGGTTAAACGAAACCAGAGTAGAATCGGAAAATTTTGTGGCCATAACTAATCCCCCCGAAATATTAAATCCGGTTAATGTATCCTTTAAATTACCTACTATTTTTACCTCTTGCGGATAAGCCCTAAAAGAAATAAAGAAAAGAGCAATAATAATTATTGGTGTTTTTTGCATAATATTTAAATTCGATAATATTAACGTGAATTTTAAGTAATTATTCTTTCGAACGGGATTATAAATAAAGGTTAAAGCTTTTTATTAGAACTATAATGCTTTTTTTAAAATTAAATTCAATCGCGATTATCTTGTTTAACTAGGAAATACCAATTATTTTCTAATGGTAAATATCCATACTCATAACAAAAATAATAGGTACTTCCTTTAAGTGTTTTTAATAAATGTGTGAAATATTTAAAGTCGAATCCTTTATCTAACAATTTATCGCGGTGAATTTTAGTTTTATTTTCGGGATTAAGTTCCTCCAAAATTCTTCTATTGCGTCGTAAAACATTATTAATGTTTCTAACCAGGTTAGTTGAATCGCTATTTAATTTATTATTATAAGCATTTCTACAGAGGTCGTTGCAAAACTTTTTATCAATTCTGCCCATTATGGGCTCATTGCATTCTAAACATTTCTTTTTTTCCATTTTTTTTAAGTTGTTCAAAACTAAGGTGTTTTTCGTTTACAAACGATTACAATCGAAAATTAACAAATACAAGCGAATAGCAACCGAATAATTTTTTGAAAGCCCTACATCTTTGCACCATCAAATTTTTATAAACTCAAAAAAAATCTAAGCGCGATGGAAAATTTAAAGACGCAACACATGGAAAAAGAAAATTTTGTAACCCTTACCGGTTTTGTAGGCACACAGCCCCTGGTATGGGAATACGGAAACAATTTTAAGAAAACAGAGTTTGTTTTAGGTAGTAAATTGAATAAGGAAGAAAACAAGGCTTCTTGGCACAAAATTATTGCCTTTGGAAAGTATGCTAACTTAACAATTGAGCAGTGCGAGAAAGGTGCTCGTATTTGGCTGAAGGGAAAAGTTGTGAACCGTAAATATGTAAACAAAAACGGTGAGGAAAAAAGTATTAGAGAAATTAGTGTAATCGCCCTAAAAAAGTTGGATAAATTGTCCCTAAAAAATAATTAGGAGGTAACCTCAATCTTAAAAAAAATAAAATATAAAATCTAGAAACAAATAAAAACAATCAAAAATGAAAGCAGAAATCAGAAACAAAGTAGAATTAAGTGGATTTATTGGACAAAACCCAGAAGTAAGGACATTTGATAACGGTATTAAAAAGGCCAGTTTTTCTTTAGCCACAAACGATGGATACAAATCTAAATCGGGTGAGTGGGTTAACATTACCAATTGGCACAATATAATAGCTTTTGGAAAAGCCGTTGAGCAGATTGAGCAAAAAGTAAAAAAGGGCAGCAAAGTTTCCGTAGAGGGCAAAATTAATTACCGAGAGTATACGGATAAGTTGGGAGTAAAACGAAACGTAACCGAAATTAGTGTTTTTCAGGTTCAAATTATAGACTGAATATTTATAAAGTATGGACTGAATATTACCATATATGAACCAGTCTAAAACAAAAGGGCGGCCCATGGGCCGCCTTTGTTTTAAACGCAAAAATTATAAAATAAGATTTTAGTTGTTGTAATTTTTTCTATTCATTTTCTTTAAAGCCAATCATTGTATACATACACCCCTTCTTTAATACTTTTTCATCATCCGAAGGAGGTACATCAAATTGTATATAATAATTTCCAGGCTTTTTAATTTCAAAAACAGGGGCTCTTGTATCACCAACTTTAAAATCGTATTTATAAAGTTCTTTACGTGTTTTAGCTCTTTTGTTCTTGTCGTATATTCCTATTGAAATACCCTGAGGAACATTATCACTGGCAAAAATTAATTTATAACTTTCTCCGGAATAAGCTGTAAAAGGAGTTTCAATGGTTTTAGGTTGCTTACCGTAAATTAGTTCATTATCTACATAAGCATCCATGTTGTAAGGTTTCATTTCAGCTTTACTGGCTTTAACCATAATTTTGCCCGACTTACATTGCGCATTTGCAATTGATGAAAAAGCGATTATAAAAATGATTAGGAATAATTTAAATCTCATTTTAATTGTTTTAATTAATTAACCACTAAATTGCGTAATTCTGTTACTTTGGCTCCTATAGCATTAGTTTCTTGTGGAGTTAGTTGAAAACTAAGTGGCATTTCTTCACCTTCTTCAAGTGGCTGAGCTTTATATCCAGCAGTATTTTCAAACATGGTATTTATCTCCTTTAACTTAGTTAAAACCTCGTTAAATTCAGGTTGCTTAGATTCTGAGTGCTCCTCTAAAAGTTTAATAAGATTTCTTAAGGAAACATGTTGTTCTGAAATTTCTGTGGCTATTTTATCGTTAAATTTAGTTTCAATTGTTTTAGAGGCCATATAAATTGCTTCAATCCAGGCCCCTGAGAAAATACACAAAGCTGTAAATCGTCTTTCATTTTCTTCTAAAAAGGCTTCACTTTCAGTTTGAATAGTTGAGATAATATCAGACAACGTATCTACATTATCAATGTTTTTTTGAAACCGCTCTACCAATGCTTCGGTGTTATATACCGAACCCATTCCAATTTTATCGGCTAAATCGCGAGTGGTTTTTAAGTAGGAAAGAGATAATTGATTTTGAGAGTTTAATAAACAATACGCTAAATCAGTGGCATAAACACCCATATTTAAGGTGAGCTTAATTTCAGTATTATATTTATTTACACTCTCTGCTTTATTTAAAAGTTTGTCGTCGAATTTTAGTTTAGCTCTATGAAAAATTGAGGCAATTTGCAAAGGTGAGGGAAGAATGTAATTAAACGATTTAGAATCCTCAGTCAAACTTTCTTCGGACGTAGTGTCGCTTAGAGAAGAGTCATTTTCACTTTTTTTCTCACCACTTCCACATGCAAACAACAAACTCAATGGCAATAAAATTGCGCTTTTAAGAAGTAATTTTTTTGTATTCATCACATTTTTTTAGATTCTATAAATATATAAATAATTGACTATAAACAGTATATTTAGTGGGTTAATTAAATTATTTATGAAATTTTTCGCATTACTAACATCTATTATCTGTTCTTATTGTTTTCTAAAAGCTCAAACAAATAATGCTAAACAAACCATTAGCGATCTTATGATTGCACAGGAAAAGGCCTGGAACAATGGAAGTATCGATGATTTTATGATTCCTTACTGGCACAGTGATAGTCTTAAATTTATTGGAAAAAACGGTATTCAACGAGGTTGGAAAACTACCTTGGAAAATTATAAACGTTCTTATCCTACACGAGATTTAATGGGTACTTTAACTTTTGATATTCTTTCAATAGAGCTGTTAAATGAGGATCTTGCTTTTGTTACGGGTAAGTGGTTTTTAAAACGAGAAATGGGTAATTTAAATGGGTATTTTACGTTGTTGTGGAGGAAAATGGAGGTAAAATGGGTAATTGTTGCCGATCATTCTTCTTAAGTTACTCCGAAAAACTTAATTCAGTATAATGGTGTTCTACTTCTTGTAAAGTAGATAATATGTCTTGTAAATTATTGCTTAGCACCAGGCGCATTCTAAACTCCTTAAAGTGATCTAATCCCTTAAAATAGTTCGAATAATGGGGTCGCATTTCCAATATTCCTAATTTTTCACCTTTCCATTTTACCGATGCTTCAATATGCTGTTTACATACTTCTACGCGGTTGTGTATACTTGGTTTTGGCAAATGAGTTCCTAAACGGAGATACTGTTTTATTTCGTTAAAAATCCAGGGATAACCAATACTGGCTCTCCCAATCATTATCCCATCAACTCCATAAGTTTCCTTCATTAATTTCGCCTTTTCCGGCGAATCTACATCTCCATTACCAAAAATGGGAATTTGAATGCGGGGATTGTTTTTAACGGCTGCAATTAAACGCCAATCGGCATCTCCCTTATACATTTGTACTCGCGTTCTTCCGTGAATGGTAAGTGCTTTTATGCCGATATCCTGTAATCGTTCGGCAACTTCTACAATGTTTTTAGTTGAATCGTCCCACCCTAAACGCGTTTTTACGGTAACAGGAAGTGTTGTACAATCTACAATGGATTTAGTCATCTCCACCATCTTAGGAATATCCCTTAATAGCGCAGCACCGGCGCCTTTGCAGGCTACTTGCTTAACCGGACAGCCGTAATTAATATCGATTAAATCGGGTTTCGCAGCCGCTGCTATTATTGCGGCTTCTTTCATGGATTCTATTTCGCTTCCAAATAACTGGATGCCAATAGGTCGTTCGCTTTCAAAAATATCAAGCTTCTGTTTGCTTTTAAAAGCATCCCGTATTAAACCTTCACTCGATACAAATTCGGTATACATTAAATCAGCACCATTGGCTTTACATACTGCTCTAAACGGAGGATCGCTTACATCTTCCATGGGTGCTAATAACAATGGAAATTCGGGTAATTCTAACGAGCCAATTTTTAACATAGTGCAAAGATAATGAGCTTTAAGCTTAAAAAAAAAGCCACCCGAAGGTGGCCTTATAAAGAGAAATTTATTATTTCTCGTATTTTTTATAATCGGCAGGAATCGTAAAAATCTTATTATCCAGCTTTTGTTTGGTAATGTTGTCTACTTTAAGCATGCTTCTTAAATCGCGGGTTAAAGAACGTTCTTCCGCTTCAAATGGAAATACACCTTCATTTTCGGGAATATTTAAGAAGTAATAGGATAACTTGTCTTTACGATTTAATGTTTTAATTAAGGGAATAAAGAAATCATATCCGCCCTTAGCAATCCAATATGTAATTTCTGTTTTATCGTCTGCACTCTTAATACGCCATTGTGTACATTTAACACCCGCAATTTCTTTTGTTAATTTAGTTTTCTGTATCTCGGGAGTACCTTTAAAAGCAGGCGCATTGTTATTAGGAACTTCCATATACATCTTACGTTCCGGACTTAAAGCACGAACCGAGTTAATTTTAGGCAACACTAACATTATACCTACAATTTCTCCTTTTTTATTAATTTCTTCAACTCTAACATTACCTTCTTTAATGTAATATTTGTAATGTGTTGTATCGGAAGGAGAGTATTTCCTGAAATCTAAAATACCTTCAAATCCCTGTGCTAATGAAACTGTTGCGCTAAAGCCTGAAACTACAGCGAGTAAGAAGGCTTTTTTCAATAAATTCATCATAATTTAATTTTAAGTTTTACTAATGTACTAATTTTAGACAATTCAAACTAAAAAAATTGAAAAACAAAATTTTAGGTTTAGAGGGTGAAAAATTAGCCGCTGACTTTCTTTTGAAATATAATTATCAGATACTATGCCAAAATTGGCGACACGGCCATTTAGAAGTTGATTTAATTGCTAAAAAGGATGATATATTAGTATTTGTTGAAGTTAAAACACGTAAGAACCGATATACTGGAAGCCCCGATATTACTATTACTCAAGCTAAGCAAGATCGTATTATTAGGGCTGCCGAGCATTATATTGAAAAAAATAATCTGGATATTGAGCTACGTTTTGATGTTATTTCGATTTACCTCGATAAGGATTTAAACCATGATATAGAGTGGATTCAAGAAGCGTTTTAGTAAAGCGATATATCCGTTTAAGGGCATTAATCAAACTTTCATTTTTTACCCTTTTTAAATGTTATATTTGTAATTACATATAACTGAAAATGAGAGAAAAAAGGAGTAGCTCCTCAAGAGGGAAAAACGAAAGAAAAAATTCGGAACGAAGTGGGTTTGGAAAACAGGATGGTAAAAGACCAACATCATCTAAATCGGGTTCAACAAGTAGTTTTAATAAAAAAGGAAGTTCAGATCGTTTAGATAAAGGATTTAATGATAGACCCAAAAAGTCATTTGGTAAATCGGATAATTTTGAGTCTAAAGGAAGATTTAATAAAGGAGTTGATGGAAAAGAAACAAAATCATTTCGTAATAGAGATAATGATTCCAACGTTCGTCCATTTAAAAAGAGATTTGAAGATTCGGGCGATAGAAAGCCTTATAGAAGGAGAGAAGGTGATTCGGATTCCAGACCAACTTCCAAAAGATACGAAGATTCGGGCGATAGAAAGCCTTATAGAAGAAGAGAAGGTGATTCGGATT
>Ga0315900_10000507_pt1 | contig 67906 bp, 58 predicted proteins | sample LakEriMetagenome_FD_203521 | JGI IMG/M metagenome (GOLD analysis project Ga0315900, IMG submission 203521) | Freshwater fungal communities from buoy surface, Lake Erie, Ohio, United States - Buoy 12 MA114 | ecosystem: Environmental > Aquatic > Freshwater > Lake > Lake biofilm | place: USA: Lake... | reverse complement strand
CGCCGAGCCGCTCCCCATCGAAGAGCGGTCGCCAGCCTGCGGCGGGCACTGCGGAATCGCCGGCTGCGGTATCGCCGAGCCCCAACTCGGCCAGGAGCGCGTCGGCCCGATACACCCGTGCGAGCGCTGCGCGGATGCCCGCCGCATCCACCGCCACGGCGCGGGACTGCGTGTCGTCGTAGGCGATGCCGAGCACGAGCGACTGGATGTTGCCGTCGAAGATCACCCCCACGAGCTCGCCCGCGCGATTGACCACGGGGCTTCCGGAATTCCCGCCGATGATGTCGGCGGTCGAGGCGAAGTTGAACGGCGTGGCCATGAAGGCGGGATCCTGCTCGAGCGATTCCCGCTCCGCCCGCCACCGCGGCGGCAGATCGAACGGGGGCGCATCCCGCTTGGCCGCGGCCCGGGCGAAGAGCCCGGCAAACGTCGTGATCGGGTCGATCGTGCGGCCCGCCTCCTCGTACCCCCGCACGGTGCCCCAGGCGAGCCGGAGCGTGAACGTGGCATCGGGATACATCGCGGCCCCCTCGTGGGCGAACCGGCTGCGCGTGATCTCGGCATGGGCCTGCCGCTTCACCTCCTGCGCGGCTTCGGCGATCGTGCGCAGCCGCCGCGATTCTTCGTCGACAAGCCGAGCGACCGCGAGCATCGGATCCTGCGCGGCGGCGACGACCGCCTGGCCGCCGTCATACAGGGCCCGGCGGGTATCGGCAGGCGAGGACTCACCCGGAACGGACCCACCACGCCGGCCGAGTGTCGTGCCCCGCACGAGTTCCGCCGCCCGCTCCCGCGGTGACCGCCCGTCGAGCACCTGCTGCACGAGCGGATCGTCGCCCCCGAGCGTCGCGGCGAGGTGCGTGAGCGAGTCGGCCAGCTTGGCGGTCTCATAGGCGTCGTAGAGAGGTTCGGCCGAGAACAGCTCCAGTTCCAGCGACTCGCGATTGGAGTCGCGGTATTCCCGGAGCCTGTCGCCGTTGGGCTTGGTCCGCTCGGCGACCGCCCGCAGGATCGTGCGGGCATGGGCGAAGAACCGGCTGTTGAACGCCGACGCCCCCTCGAGCAGCCGCAGCCGCACGGCGATGGAGTCGAGCTCCCGCTGCGCGGCGGCGACGCGGTCGTAGGGAGAGGTTTTGCCCCCGAGTTCGGCATCGACGACGCGGCGAATCCGCTCCTCGATCGCCTTCCGCCGGCGGAAGACCTCCGGATCGAGGAGGCCGGCCTGCAATCCAAGCCGCGACTTGCGGGCATTCCTCACGCCGAAGAGGTCGTCGGCCGCCTGCCGCTGCTCCTCCGGCCCCTCGGCCGCATAGGCGGCCAGAAGCGACTCGAGCCGGTTGAGCTGTTGCAGGTCGGCGGGCAGCCGCACGTCCCGCATCGAGATCCGCTCGGCGAGCGTCGCCGCGCGGTCGGTGTGGCCTGGGTGCCCCGACACGAACACGAGATCACCGGCCGCGACCGGCCGTGGGGCCCACGGGAGATGATGCGGCACGCGGGCCGGCTTCCCGTTCTCGTAGGCGCGGAAGAAGCAGATGTCGAGATCGAACCGGGGAAACTCGAAGTTGTCGGCGTCACCGCCGAAGAAGGCGATCTGCCGCTCGGGGGCGAACACGAGCCGCACGTCGGTGTATTTCTTCGAGCGGTAAAGATGGTAGCGGCCTCCCTGGTAGAGCGTGACCACGTCGCTCCGCAGCCCCGATGCCGCCAGCGACTCCTGCTCGATCGCCGCCATCACGCCGCGGCGGGCCGCGAAGGCCTCGGCGGGCGACATGCCGGCCGCGACCGCAGCCTCCACCCGGGAGGTGACGTCCTCGATCGACATGAGCACGTTGAGCTCGAGATCAGAGCACTTCAGTTCGTCGGCCCGGGTCGCCGCCGCGAATCCGTTCAGTAGATAGTCGTGCGTGGCGTCGCCCAGCTTCTGCAGGCTGTCGGCGGCCACATGATGGTTCGTGAGCACGAGGCCGTCGGCCGACACGAACGAGCCCGAGCCCCCCGAGTTGAACCGCACCGAGGCCTGCTGCAGCCGCTCGAGCCACTCCGGCGCGAGCCGCATGCCGTGCCGTTCGGCCAGCGACCCGACGGGCAGGCCATTGAACGGCCACATTCCCTCGTCGGCGAAGCCGGCCGCGGCCCATGCCATGAGCAGGACGGCGACGTGAACGGTGCGGCGGGGCAGTGGCGGACGGGGCATGCGGCTGGCACTCCGACGGACGGGGCGTGACACATGCCCAGCCTACCCCGGGCGACGCGAACCACGGAACCACAGCCCTTGCACGAATACTGAACGCTCGTATACTTCTTGTCGTTGGCGGACTTTTCCGCCGGCCCGGCCCGGCTTCCGGCCGCCTTCTCCTCCTCCAAGGACGTCCCCATGCTCGCCCGGCTGCAGACCTTCTCCCTGTTCGGAATCGATGCCGTGCCTGTCGATGTCGAGGTCGATGTGTCCACGAGCTTTCTGCCCGCCACGGTGCTTGTCGGCCTGCCCGATACGGCCATTCGCGAAAGCACCCATCGCGTCGCGAGGGCGATGGTGAATTCCGGGTTTCGCAGGCCGAACGAGCGGATCGTGATCAACCTCGCCCCGGCCGAGCTGCCGAAGCAGGCGGCCACCTTCGACCTGCCGATCACGCTGGGCATCCTGGCCGGCAGCGGCCAGTTCTCATCGGAGCGGCTCCGCGACTACGCCGTGGTGGGCGAGCTTTCGCTGGAGGGCACGACCCGGCCGGCCCGCGGTGCGCTCTCGATCGCGATGGCGGCCGCGCGGCAGAAGCACCGCGGCGATGGCGAGCCGCCACTCAAGGGTGTCGTCGTGCCGGCGGCCAGCGCGACGGAGGCCGCAGTCGTGGAAGACATCGAAGTGATCCCGGTGGCCTCGCTCGCGGAAGCCGTGCAGTTCTTCGCCGGAGACCTTGCCATTCCCCCCTCGCCTCCCCGAGTCACCGAATGGTTCGACCGATTTGCGAGCTACGATATCGACTTCGCCGATGTGCGTGGGCAGGAGGCGGCCAAGCGGGCGCTCTGCGTCGCGGCCGCCGGCGGCCACAATTGCATGATGGTGGGACCTCCCGGCGGCGGGAAGACGATGCTCGCCAAGCGGATTCCCACGATCCTGCCGCAGCTCTCCGCCGCCGAGTCGATCGAGACGACGCGGATCTACAGCTCACTTGGCCTCTTGCAGCCTGGCCAGCCGCTCCTGGCCACCCGGCCGTTCCGCGCCCCGCATCACACGATCTCGGAAGCCGGCCTGATCGGCGGCCGCTCGATCCCGATGCCGGGTGAGATTTCACTCGCACACAACGGGGTGTTGTTTCTCGACGAGTTGCCGGAGTTCAACAGGCGCACACTGGAGGTGCTCCGCCAGCCGCTCGAAGACGGCTTCGTGACGATCAGCCGGGCCCGCACATCGACGAAGTTTCCGGCCGATTTCATGCTCGTCGCGGCCCTCAATCCCTGCCCGTGCGGCTACCGTGGCGACCCGCGCCGCGAGTGCCAGTGCACGGTGCCGCAGGTCGACAAATACATGGGCAAGATTTCGGGGCCGCTGCTCGATCGGATCGACATCCACCTCGAGGTGCCGGCGGTGCCGTTCCGCGAGCTCGCCGCGACGCGCGGAGGCACGTCGAGCGGCCAGATGCGCGAGGCCGTGCTCGGAGCCCGGCTGCGGCAGACCCAGCGGTTCAGTGACGCAGCCGCCTCCGGCAGCCCAGTGCCCCGCTGCAACGCGCGGATGAACTCACGCCAGATCAGGGAGCACTGCCGGATGGAGCCGCCGGCGGCGGAATTGCTCCGCGCCGCCGTGGCTGACCTCGGACTCTCGGCCCGGGCCCACGACAAGGTCCTGCGGGTGGCTCGCACCGTCGCCGACCTCGACGCGGCCGACACGATCAGTGCGGCTCATGTGAGCGAGGCGATCAACTATCGACTGCTCGATCGTGGACTCTGGACGTAGCCGAGCCGAGCCCCGACCTGACATACTTCCGGCATGACTCACACCACGTTCGACGGCCAGACGGGATCACGGCATGTGGCGACCGGCGGCGGCGAGTATCGCCAGCGGCTGTGGGCGATTGCCTTGAGCATGGCCGTGGTCGGCACCGCCATGCTGCCGCTCGACCTGCCGATCGCGGCGTGGATCAAGACCCACGGACTCCCCCGCGAGCTCGATCGGCTGCTCGATTTCATGGAAATCTTCGCCCACGGCACGGGCATCACCTTTCTGCTCCTGGCCCTGCTCGCGCTCGATCGCTCCCTCCGCACACCCCCTGCATGGCCGGAGGTGTGCGCCCGCATGGCGGCGGCCGTGATCACGGCAGGCGGATGCACGTCGATGCTCAAGGCTGTGGTGGAACGTGTGCGGCCACGGGCGGCCGACCTCGGCTCGCTGGCCTCCGTGTTCGGCACGTTCGGCACCTCGGCACTCATCGACGGCAAGGGATCCGCAGACGTGATGAGCTTCCCATCGGGCCATGCCGGCGCTGCGGCCGCACTCGCCGCGGCGCTGGCCTGGCGGTATCCGCACGGAGCCTCCGTCTTCGCCGTCATCGCGGCACTCGCGGCAGCCCAACGCGTGAGTTCGTCGGCACATTATCCAAGCGATATCGCCTTCGGCGCCGCCGTGGGGCTCCTCGCCGCGTCGGTGTGGCTGGGCCCCCCGCCACGCCGCACCTGACCGCGGGCGAACATGCCTGGGATGAAACGCTTGGCCGGGGCAACCCGCTCGTGATACCATCTGCCTTCGATTCGCCGCGCCTGCGCGAAGCCCACCTGACCACGTGAGGATGTCGATGTCTGCCCAGAAGCGAACCCGAAAAGTCGCCGCACAAGCGAGCCGTGCCGATGCCGCCCCCGGAGCGACGGTGGCCGACCGCCCGGCCGCTGCAGCGGGGGGCCGGCGGATTCTGCTAGTGGACGACGATTCGGAGATCCTGGAGTCGATGCGGACGGTCCTCGAGTCCCGCGGGCATGCGATCCTGGTGGCCCGCGACGGCAACCAGGGGCTCGCAATGGCGGAGAAGGAGGGTCCCGACCTCGTCGTGCTCGACATGATGATGCCTAAGCGGAGCGGGTTTTTGGTGTTGGAGAAGCTTCGGCGGTCGAGCCCGAACCCCGTGCGGGTGATCATGATCACGGCCAACGAGGGCAGCCGCCACAAGGCCTACGCCGAGATGCTCGGCGTCGACGACTACATCCGCAAGCCGTTCGCCATGGATCGGCTGCTCGCCAGCGTCGACCGCCTGCTCTCCTGACGCGGCCGTGGCCCGCACCCTCCGTGTGTCGCCGGTCGTTTGTGTCAGCCGGCGCTTTATGCCCCTCACTTCGGGCTTCACATTGGGCAGGCTGCGCAGGCCGCAATCGACGTTGACCCATTTGGGGGACGGTCATAGATTTCGGCGGTCAGTTTCGGTCGCTCTTCGAAACACCTCGCCGGCCACACTTCGTGCCCTCACACCAGTCTCCAGCCTCGAGCCCGTCGCCCGCCGGTGCCGTTCCACGCGACGACGTCAAGGAGCGGGTGCGGGACGCCACCGACATCGTCGACGTGGTGGGCTCATACATCGCCCTGCGGCGCAGTGGCAAGGCCATGGTGGGGCTGTGCCCCTGGCACGACGACTCGCGCCCCAGCATGCAGGTCAACCCGGAGCGGCAGACGTTTCGCTGCTGGGTCTGCGACATCGGCGGCGACGTGTTCAATTTCGTGATGCGGATGGAGAAGGTCGAGTTTCGCGAGGCGCTGGAGCAGTTGGCCGACCGAGCCGGCATCCAACTCCCGCGCGGCCGCGGCGGGCTGCCCGTCGACGACAAGGCCGCCCTCCGCAAGGCCTGCGGCTGGGCCGCTGAACGCTTCCACGCCTGCCTCGCCGGCTCGGCCGACGCGGCCGCAGCCCGCGACTATCTCTCCGGCCGCGGCCTCTCCGCCACGACGATCGAGCGGTTTCAGCTCGGCTTCGCGCCGCCGGCCTGGGATTGGCTGCTGCGGCAGGCGTCGGCGGCGGGAATCGCCACCGCGGACCTCGTGAAGACCGGACTCGCCGTCGAGCGGCAGGATCACACCGGCCACTACGATCGGTTCCGCGGCCGCGTGATCTTTCCGATCCGCGACCCGCAGGGCCGCTGCGTGGCCTTCGGAGGCCGGGTGCTTCCGGGGGCGCCGTCCGACTCCGCCAAATACATCAACTCCCCTGAGACGCCGCTCTTCTCCAAGAGCTCGATGCTCTACGGGCTCGACACCGCCCGCGACGCGATGACGAAGTCGCGACGGGCGATCGTCGTGGAGGGCTACACCGACTGCCTCGCCGCCCGACAGGCCGGCATCGACGACGTGGTCGCCGTGCTCGGCACGGCCCTCGGCGAGCGACACGCGAAACTCTTGCGGCGCTACGCCGACCGGATCGTGCTCGTGCTTGACGGCGACGATGCAGGCCGCCGCCGAGCCAACGAGGTGCTCGACGTGCTTCTGGCCGAGCCGATCGACGTGCGGATCGCGCGGCTGCCTTCGGGAGTCGATCCCTGTGAGTTCATCCTCGAGCGTGGCCGCGACGCCTTCGAGGCGCTCGCCGAAGCGGCCGGCGATCCTCTTGAATACCGGATGGACGAGGCGCTCGGCAGCCTCGCCGCCGATGCCGGCGACGACGCGGCGCTGGCATCGATCGAAAGCGTGCTGAAGGCGCTGGCCACCGCCTCGCGGCGTTCGTCGCTGGCGAACTCCCAGTATCAGCTCCGTGAAGACCAGGTACTCGGCCGGCTCTCGCGGCGGTTCGGGCTCTCCCGCGAGGTGCTCCGCGGCCGGCTCGACGACCTCCGCGGCACGCCCGCCGAGCGGCCGGCGAGCCATGGCGTGGCGCGGACCACGGATGCCTCCCGCCTGCCCCCCTGGGATCGTGAGGTCATCGAGGTGCTGGTCGGCGTGCCCGACAGCATCGGCCTGATCGTGCAGCAGGTGGGGGAGAGCGGCGTGGAGACGCCGGCCGCCCGCCAGGTACTCGAGGTGGCGGAACGCCTGCACCGCGCGGGGCGGCCGGTGGCGTTGGGTGGGCTCCTGCTCGAGCTCACCGACCCGGCGCTCCAGAGCCTGCTCGTCGCCGTGGACGAAGCGCGGGCCGACCGCGGTCAGATCGATCCGCGAGAGCGGCTCCAGCATCTCGAGGAGGCGATCCAGCGCCGGGCCGCGGAGCGGCGGGCGCGGGCGAGCGCCCGGGCACTCAAGACAGACCGGCTCGACACCGGTGCGGAAGCTGAACTTTTGGCACGACTCGTCGCGGAGCGGCGGGCCGTGCAGGGCATGGCCGAACCCAAGGATGGGTGAGGGTGTCCATCTCGTCGCTGCGATCGATCCCGCGGGGCCTGTCGGTGCCGTGGGATCGGGGGGCGGTCGGCGAGTGACGGTAGGATGGTGAAGGAGAACCACTCGATGAAGAAGCTTGCGACGAACGGTCACCGCGGCGGGTCCGCGATCACGCCCTCTGCCCCCCGGATTTCACCGGCGGCCATTGACGCCGCCGCCCGTGCCGCCGCACCGGCTCCGGCCGCCGGCACCGATGCCGACCTGGCCGTGCTGATCGCGACCGGCAAGTCGCAGGGCTACCTGACGTTCGATCAGGTCAACGAGTATCTCCCCGACGAGGCCGTCGATCCGGAGAAGATCGACGCGCTCCTCGTGGCCCTCGAGGACCTCGGCGTCGAGCTCGTCGACACCCCGCCGGAGCCCGCCGCCGACCGCACCGGCGCCGCGGCCACGGCCGCCCCGGCCCCGCGGCGTGACGAGCCGACCACCACGCCGCCGTCGAATGCGGCCAACGACCCGATCCGGATGTACCTGGCGCAGATGGCGGAGATCCCCTTGCTCACCCGCCGCGAGGAGATCTCGCTCGCCAAGCGGATCGAGGTGACACGGAAGCGGTTCCGCCGCGCGGTGCTCGGCTGCAACTACTCGCTGCGGTCCACCGTCGACACGCTCCGCCGCGTGCACGAGGGGGCCCTGCCCTTCGATCGCACGATCAAGGTCTCGCTCACCGAGCGGCTCACGAAGGACCAGATCCAGGCGCGGATGCCCCACAACCTCGCGACGCTCGAGCATCTGATGGAGCAGAGCCGCGCCGACTTCCGGCTGTTGATCAACAAGCGGACGACCCCCGACGATGCGAAGGCCGCGCGGCAGCGATTTCGCCGCAGGCGGGGCAAGTCGCTCCTGCTCGTCGAGGAGTTGAGCCTCCGCACCCGCCGCGTGCTGCCGCTCGTGAAGCTGCTTCGGGGCATGTCGTCCCGCATGGATAGGCTGCAGCACGACCTGCGGCTGATCAAGAACGGCGAAATGCCACGGGATGATCTGGCCGACATGCGCAAGGAGCTCCGTGATCTCATGCTCACGACGCTCGAGAGCCCGCGGTCGCTCCGCACCCGCGTGGACATGCTGGAGAAGCTGAAGGTCGAATACGACGCCGCGAAGCGGAATCTCTCGGCCTCGAACCTCCGGCTCGTGGTGTCGATCGCGAAGAAATACCGCAATCGGGGCCTCTCCTTTCTCGATCTCATCCAGGAGGGCAACACGGGCCTGATGCGGGCGGTCGACAAGTACGAGTATCGCCGCGGGTTCAAGTTCTCGACCTACGCCACTTGGTGGATCCGGCAGGCGATCACCCGCGCGATCGCCGACCAGTCGCGGACGATCCGCATCCCGGTGCACATGATCGACGTGCTGTCGAAGCTGCGGACGACGGCCAAGAAGCTGCTCCATGAATTCGGCCGCGAGCCGACCGCGGAGGAGATCGCCCAGGCCGCCGGCGTGCCGCTCGAAGAGGCCCGCCGTGTGATGGACATGGGCCGGCAGCCGATGAGCCTCGACCGTCCGGTGGGCGAGAGCGAGGATGCGAGCTTCAGCGAGTTTGTGGAGGATGTCGGCGTGGCGAGCCCCACGCAGTCGACCACCCACGGCCTGCTCCGCGACAAGATCGACTCGCTGTTGAAGACGCTGACGTACCGCGAGCGGGAGATCATCCGCCTCCGCTACGGCCTGACCGACGGCTACACCTACACGCTCGAGGAAGTGGGCCGCATCTTCCGCGTCACGCGGGAGCGGGTCCGCCAGATCGAGGCCAAGGCCGTGAAGAAGCTCCAGCACCCGGTCCGCTCCCGGCAGCTGGAAAACTTCATGGAAGCCGCCGGCACCGACGGCTGAGAAAACCCCAACGGCGTCTCCCAACGACTGACGGGGAATCCTGCCCCACCGGCCAACGAGGCGAAGGAATCGGCGGAAGCTCGAGGAGCATTTGGACCGAGTCCTCGAGGTCCACCGCGACGAGACTTCTGCCGTTCCGAAGCCGGCTTTCGCCACTGACGCCAGTCCCTTGCGCAGCCCCCCCGGTCTGGTAGACTCCGGTCCACCATCCCGAAGGCTCCGCGCACAGAAACACCCATGGCCGTCGCCCTCGTCACCGAAACGCTCCGCACCCTTCACCGCATCCACCGGCAGCTGGCCGATCTGACGGACCAGCTGGCCGCCGGCCCGCGGACGGTGGCCGTCCGCACGAAGCAGGTGGAGGCGGCCGATGCGAAGAAGGCCGCGGCGCAGGACGACGTGAAGAAGGCGAAGGTCGCCGCCGATCAGAAGCAGCTCCAGCTGAAGACGGCCGAGGCGAAGATTCGCGATCTCGAAGGCAAGCTCAACGCCTGCAAGACCAACCGCGAATATCAGACGCTCACGGAGCAGATCGCCGCCGACCGCATGGCCACGAAGGTGCTCGAGGACGAGATCCTCGAGGCGCTCGAGCGAATCGATGCCCTCAAGCCGACGGTGCCGGCCGCGGAGTCGGAGGGCGCCGCCCTGCGGAAACTGCTCGACGAGGCCAAAGCCCGCGTGGCGGCCGAGACGGGCCGGCTCGAGGGGGAGGTGGCCCGCGTTCGGGCGGAACTCGAGACCGTGGAGCGGGATCTGCCGGACGACGTCCGCGACAAGTACCTGCGGATTGTGAAACAGAAGGGGGCCGACGGCATGGCCCCGCTCGACGGCCAGAGCTGCGGCGGCTGCTTCCAGCAGATCACCGGCAACATGGTCAGCGACCTGATGCTCGGCAAGGTCGCGATCTGCCGCAGCTGCGGCAGACTGCTGTACGTGCCCGAATCATCCCGCCCGGCGTGAGCCGCCCCGCGGCGCCCCGAGGCGATTCCGTTTCCCACAATTGGAGAGTGCAACCATGTCGGATCGTATTCCGATGACCCGCGCCGGCTACGACAAGCTCAAGGGCGAGGTCGATCAGATGGAGTCGGTCGAGATGCCGAAGCTCGCCGCCCGCGTCGCGGCCGCCCGCAGCGAGGGGGATTTGAGCGAGAATGCCGAGTATCACGGAGCCCGCGAGAGCCAGGGCATGCTGCAGGCGAAGATCAACCTCCTGCGGGACAAGCTGGCCCGCGCGGTGATCGTCGAGCGGGCCAAGGACGCCGGCGACGAGGTCGTGTTCGGGGCGACGATTCGCGTGAAGGATCTGAAGTTCGGCGACGAGGAGGAATACGTGCTCGTTGGCGCCGGCGAGGAGGATTTCGACTCCGGCCGGATCAACGTGGCCAGCCCGCTGGCCCAGGGCTTCCTCGGCCGCAAGGTGGGCGAGAAGGTCTCGATCGACGTGCCCGCCGGCACGCTCAAATACGAGATTCTTGAAGTCCGCTTCGACTAAATACACGCGAAACATCGGCATCCTGCCGATTTTCGCTGGAGCGACGCGGCATCCTGCCGCGATCAATACACGCGAAACATCGGCATCCTGCCGATTTTCGCTGGAGCGACGCGGCATCCTGCCGCGATCAATACACGCGAAACATCGGCATCCTGCCGATTTTCGCTGGAGCGACGCGGCATCCTGCCGCGATCACGACGCGGGTAGGCGAGGGGGTCGGTGCAAGCTCGAGGAGCATGTGGACCGAGTCTGCGAGGTCCAGCGACGAGACTTGTACCGCCCCCGAGCCGGTGATCCACGCTGCCGGTGATCCACGCTGAAGAAATGCGCTACGGATGTGCTCACACCAGGCCCTCGAAGAAGGCCGACCCGATCCGCACGAGCGTGGCCCCTTCGAGGATCGCCTCGGCGAAGTCACCGCTCATCCCCATCGAAAGCTCCCGCAGCTTTTCGCCGCCGGGTACGGCTCGGAGCTTGTCGCGAAGCTCCCGGAGCCGGGCGAACTCCCGCCGCGCCGCCGAGGCGTCGCCGTCCGGCACGCTCGCCATGCCCATCAGGCCGGTCACCTCCACATGGGGCATCCCCGCCGCGGCCACCAGAATCGCCTCGGCATCCGCCGGGCTCGCACCGGTGCGCTCGGGGTCGTCCGCGAGGTTCACCTCCACCAGCGCCCGGCAGACGCAGCCCGCCGCGGCGGCCTCCGCCTCGATCGCCTCCAGGAGCCGCAGGCTATCGAGCGAGTGCAGGAGCGTGAGCAGCGGCAGCGTGCGGCGGACCTTGTTGCGTTGCAGGTGGCCCACGAGGTGCCAACGTGCCGCCGGCACCAGGTCAGCCAGCGCCTCGGCCTTCGCCCACAGGCTCTGCGGACGGCTCTCGGCCAGATCGTGGCAGCCCGCCCCGTGCACGAGTCTGGCGATCTCCGGCCCCGCGTACTTGGTGACGGCGATCACCGTCACCTCGTCGGCCGCCCGGCCCGCGCGGCGGCAGGCCTCGGCCACGCGGTCACGAACGGCCTCCACGTTACGGCGGCACCGATCCCGAAGGGCGTCAGCTGGCGGCATGCACCACCGTCACTGGATCTCGAGCGTCCGGGCCACCTCGCCCGACCGCTTGAGCCGGCCGAGCAAAAACTCGCACGACACGTTGCAGCCGAGCAGCGTGCGGTTGCGGGCCACGTCGAGTGCCCGATAGACGAGCCACTGTTCGAGCCCCGCCTGAACGCGGAAGCCCACGGCCTGATGCGGCGGCAGGTTCTGCCGCGTATCGGCTACGGTCAGCTGCCGCCACGTGAGCGGACCGCCCACCCGCCTGGGATCGAGATCGAGCCAGAGCGGCGCCGACAGGCGGCGGTTGCCCCGCTGCGTGAGCACGAGCCGTCCATCTGGATGGGGCACAAGGCCGCCATGGCCGGCCACCCGCCACTCGGGCAGGGCCAGCGGCAACACCATGCACCGCTTCGCCGTGTCGAACACGGTCACCTCGCGGGTCTCGGCAGCCGGCTCCGTCTCGAGCGCCGCCGCCAGCGTGATGCTGCCCTCGTAGTCGAGCGGGTCGGCGGGGGCCGCGCCGTGGTGCTGCCCGGCGGGCTGCGGGCGGATGGTCACCGCGTCGGCCAGGAGCACGACACGGTCGGCGGGCAGGACCACGACCTGTCGCTCGAACTGGAGTCCGCCGCCGAGCGGGGCCGTCAGTTCGAGGAAGGTCGCCTTGCGATCGGTCTCCCAACACGACACGCTCCAGGCGGCCTCGGCCTCGAGCCGCCGCCCCCCGGCCGACACGCCCCACTCCCAGGCACCATCGAGGATCAGCCGGTCGTCCACGGCGATCTCGAGCCGGGGCACGGCGTCGCGGTATTCGACGAGGATGCGGATCGATTTTCGGCCCCAGCCCGTGCGGATCACCGCCACGGCGGACGCCGGATCGTGGAAGTCACGGTCGAGCAGTCCGGAGTTCTGCTCACGGCCCGCCGCGACGACCCCCCGCGCCGTCCGCCGCGCCGCCTTCGACACGCCGTGCCGCCCCTTGCGGAGCAGCGCCTCCACGAGCGGCGCGGTCTGATTGGTCGGCAGCCTGCCGGCCCCGGCGAGCAGTCTGCCCTGGCCGCCCAGGAGCCGCAGCGCGAACGCCGCGGCCACGCTCCAGAGCGACTCCACATCGTCGGTCCACGGCAGGCCGCCGGTGGCGACCGCGACGTCGCGGCAGGCAGTCCAGCGCACGACCCGCTCCACGATCTGGCCGGAGCCCGACAGCCGCACGGCGCCGGCGGGGGACACGAGCCGCAGGATCTCCTCGCCGAGCGCCGCGGCGGATGGCTGCTCCAGGCAGCGACAGGCCTCGATGTCGATGAACAGGCGGGCGACCGCCAGCACGAACCGAGCCGGTCGTGTGTCGCGGCCTTCGAGCGTCGTCACCGCGGCGCGGGCCATCCGCACCAGCCGTTCGAGCAGCCCGCCCGACGAGCTGCCCGCCCGCCTCGTCCGCGCCATCCAGGCCACGCCCCACGTCGCCGCCTCGCAGAGCAGCCACTGCTCCATGGCGGTCGCCGCCTCCGCCTCGTCGAGGCAGGCGGAGACCGCATGCTCGATGAGCGTCATCCGTTGCACGTTGCCCGGGCCGCGGTCCACGTGCCGGGCGATCGCCCGGAGGCGGCGCCGCGTGTCGAGCGAACTGCTCGCGTCGGCGAGCGCCCGGATACGCTCGGCCGCTTCCCGTGACTTCACGACCGGCGGCTGGGCGGCGGGCTGCGGGCGGCCGCGCCGCGGCTCACGAGCCGCCTCTGCCGGGGTGTCGCGTTCGGCGGGCCGCTCGCGGGTGGCCGCCTGCTTCGCCCGTGTCCGCTTCGTCTTCTTGTCGCGTGTGGAGACCATTGCCGTTCCATCCGGGCCGCGGACCATGTCATCGCGGTTCAGCCCGGGCCCGTTTTCCTCGGAGGCTGCCGCGGCGGTATCGTACCGGAGCCGTGGGCACGCCTCCACGGGCGACGCTCCCCTTCCGCAGGAGATTTCGATGCGCATCCCGGCCGCCGTCCTGCTGCTCGCCCTGCCCGCCCTAGTGGCCGCGTCCCCCGGATTCGCCGCGGATCCAGCGGAATCTGCCGCCCCGCCGGCGGCCACCCCCGACCGTCATCCGGAGCTCAAGCGGCTCGCGCCGCAGGAGGACGTCTGGGTCGACGTCGCGAAGAAGGAGGTGGTGGTGGGCTGCCGGATCGCGATGGCCGAGGGGCCGATCGAGGTCTTCGCCTGTCCCGAGAAGACGAAGGAGCACGAGGCGATCGTCGCCACCCGGTCATCCGCCCGGATCATCCACGCCGGGCTCCTGGCCATCGGCCTCGACCCGGGCAGTCCCGTGTCGTTCGACCCGGTCTACGCGGCCGCCAGCGGCCCGGCCGTCGCCATCCGCATGCGGTGGAAGGACGCCGCCGGCACGCCGCAGGAGAGCCGAGCCCAGGACTGGATTCGCAACGCCGAGACCGGCAAGTCCCTCGCGGCCGACTGGGTGTTCGCCGGCAGCACGTTCTGGAAGGATCCGCAGGACGGCCGTCAGTACTACCAAGCCGACGGCGGTGATCTCGTCTGCGTCTCAAACTTTCCCACGGCCACGCTCGACCTCCCGCTCGAGAGCTCGCAGTCCAACGAGGCGCTCCTCTTCGAGGCCTTCGCGGGCCGCGTGCCTCCCCACGGCACCGACGTGGAGATGATCCTCTCCGCGAAGCCGTGAACTCCGGATGCGGCCCGTTGCGGAGCGACGGGCCTACATGATGGCGATGCGGCAGTGGTCGAGGATCTGCTCGGGCGTGGCCACGAAGCCGGTGTAGAAGGGGCCGAACTCGGCGTAGCGGGCGCTCGCCTCGTCGAACCGCATCGTGTAGACGATCTCCTTGAGAAATTCGGGCCGCCTGGCCCACAGGGTCACGCCCCACTCCCAGTCGTCGAGCCCCACCGACACGGTGATCAACTGCGTCACGCGGCCACCGAACGACATGCCCGTGCGGCCGTGCTCGGCCATCAGCCGGCTGCGCTCCGAGAACGGCAGCGTGAACCAGTTCTCGCCCACCTTCCGCTTCTTGTTCATCGGGTAGAAGCAGGCGTTGGGCCACGGCGGCAGCTCCGGCTCGAGCCGCGCCTGTCGCATCGCGTCCTCGCGGGCCGCATAGCCCTGGACCTTCGCCTTGTAGGCCGGGCTGTCGGCGACTTCCCCCTCCTGGATCAGCCGCTGGCCAAACTGCTCGACGGTCGGCACGTACTCGCTCACCTCCGTGAGGCTCACGAACGAATAGGTGGGCGTGAGGGCGCCGCCAAGCGGCCCGGCGAGGAGCCGCTGATGCACCGCATCGACCGCCAGCGGCGACGGATCCATCACCATGATCCCGAAGTCGGCCTTGTGTCCGGGCACGAGCCACGACTGCAGCCGGGTGGGGGCCTGCGGGCCGGCGGGGTCGAGCGCCGCCTGAAACTGCTGGCAGCCCTCGATGCGGGCCGCATGCGACAGTCCGGCCAGCCTCGCCCGGTCGAAGGCGTAGAAGATATGCGAGACGTGCCAGCCCGTCGTCGGCTCGATCGACGTGGCCACGGCCGCCGACGACTCGGCGGCGTGGGGAGGCCGGCCGGCGGAAACCGGGTGCGGCGGGACGGCGGGGTTGGCGGCGGGCTGCGTCACGAGTGAATCTCCTCCGATGAAAGCCGCCGGGGCGGAGGGCGAGGCCCGCGAATCGGCCCCGGTTGCGCCGCCCGACGATCGACCGAGTGTAGCAGCCGGCCGCTATCCGGAAGCCCCGCCCCCACGCTACGATGACGGATGTTTTCCGCAGCCACCGCAGGGGAATCCACCATGGGCCAGGCGATCGTCGATCCGCAGGAACTCCGCCGCTTCGCCGGCCGGCTGCGGCACTTCAGCACCGAGGTCATGGCGCAGATGCAGATGGTGCAGCGGCAACTGGCCGCGCTCGGCTCCACCTGGCGGGATGCGGAGCATCAGAAGTTCGCCGAGGAGTTCGAACAGCAGCTGACAACGTTCGGCCGGTTCGTCGAGGCTACGGGTGATTACGTGCCCTACCTGATCCGCAAGGCGGAGCGGGTCGAGGAATACCAGCAGCAGCGTTGAGCCAGACCCGTCATTTCCGGTTTCCCGCCAGAACGCCCTCGCCATGTCCACGCAGGCCGACGTCAAATCGCTCGACACGCTCGCCTTCCTCAAGACGGCGCTCGCCCAGTTCGCCCACGAGAGCAATCAGGCCTTGAGCGAGGTGGAGATCCAGGGCCAGCGGGCGGTCGATTGGATCACGGTCGACATGGCGGCCTTTTGGAAGGCCGAGATCCGCCGGCGCAACGACCTGGTCAACAAGGCCAAGAAGGATCTCGAGCACTGCCGCACGTTCAAGAAGGTGGGCGACAACCAGCCCTCCTGCATCGAGGAGAAGAAGGCGCTCGACAAGGCGAAGGCGATGCTGGAACACGCCGAGCGCAAGGCCGAGGCGGTCCGCCGCTGGACGCCCGTCGTCACGCAGCAGTTTCGCGAGACCTGCGTACGGCTCGTGCGGTTTCGGGAGGTGATCGACGTCGACTGCCCAAGGGCGGCCGCCCAGCTCGAGCGGATGCTGAAGGCCCTGGAGTCGTACCGCGAGATGGCGTCGCCGGCCGACCGTGGGGCCGAAGGCGGCCCCGGCGGCGCGGCCTCGGTGACGCGGCAGCCCGACGCGGTCGCCGAGCCCGCGGCCGCCGCCGTCCCGCCGAGCCCGACCGCGGAGGGCGCGGCATGAAGGTGGGCGATCTCTCCGGCGGCGCCTCGAAGCTCGCGCTCGGGCTCAAGCAACTGAACATCAAGTTCGAGTCGGCCCGCGATACCTGGAACGACTCGACGAGCAAGGCCTACCACAAGGACCACATCGAGCCGCTGCTGCCCGCGGTCAAGGAGACGCTCGAGGCGATCGGCCGACTGGCCGAGGTGTTCGCCCGCGCGGCACGCGACGTGGGCGACAACGACGGATTCTGACCGGCCCCGGCCCGCAGCGACACACCGAGGACGACGCCACCGTGACCAACGCCTACGACCGCGACCTGCTCCGTTCCCAGATCCAGCGACTCCGCGAGGCCGCCGCCACGCGGGCCCGCCTGGAGAAGGAGATCACGGCGGAGCATCAGCAGGAGACGGGCCGCTGCCGCACGGAGGCCGACGCCGCCCTGTCGGCGGCGACGAAGAAGTTCACCGCCGCGATCGAGGCCACGAAGCAGGAGTATGCGGCGGTCCTGCAGAAGACGGCGACCCTCGCGTCGAGCGAGCAGAAGAAGCTCGACGACCAGCGGCAGGTGCTGACCGCGTCGATCACGAGGACGGCCGAGAAGGAGTCGCAGCAGGCCAAGGAGGACGACCAGTTCGAGACCGGCTCGGCCCGCGAGGTGTTCAAGGAGAAGCGGAAGGACCCGGCCCGGCTGTTCGCCAAAGCGGAGAAGGACATCGCCCGGGCAACGACGCAGGTAGCCGAGTGCGACACCCGCACCGCGGAGTTTCTCGCGGCCTGCGGCGCGACGGTGGCGGAGCCTGTGGCCGACGCGACCGCCGAGCCGCCCCCGGCCGGCGGCGACGTGCTCGCGACGCTCGAAAGCCTGCGGGCGGCCGCGGTGTCGCAGGCGCAGGAGATTCTCGGCCTGCCCGCGGCGAAGCGGGCGTTCGGCGGCGGACCGACCGCTGCCGCCACGCTTCTCCCCGCGCTCCTCGGCCTCGCCGCCGGAGCGGGGGCATTTTTCCTTGTGCCGGCCGATCCGCTGGAGTCGCTCGGCCTCAAGCTGGGCATCGCCGGAGGCGTGGCGGCCGTGCTGGCCGGGGCCGGGATCGGCGGCGGGCTGTGGGGCGTCGGCCGGATGCGGGCCCGGGTGCGGGAGCAGCTCGTGGCCCTGCGCGGCGCGCTCGACGGCACGGCGGCCCGGGCCAAGGCCTGTGAGTCGGTCGCGAAGGGGTTCATCGCCACGCGGCGCGACGAGCAGCTGGCGGCGCTCGAGGCCACGTTCGAGGCCGACACCACCCGGCGGGCCCAGCAGCTGGCCGACCGGCTCGCCGGCTTCGTCGCCAAGCGCGACAAGTCGCTCGCCGACCTCCAGACCAAATACACCGCGGCCACGGAGTCGCTGCGGGCGAAGGTGGCCGCGGCCCAGGCCGCCGCCGAGCAGAAGTATCCGCCCCGGCTCGCCGAGCTCGATGTCCAGCGGACCGCCGAACTGGCCCGGATCGAGTCGGCCCGCGATGCCCGTCTCGCCGCAGCCGACGCCCAGCGGGCCGACCGCTGGGCTGTGATGACGGCCGACTGGAAGCAGGTTCGCGAGGAGACGACGGCCGTCTACGGGGAAGCGGCCCGGATCGACGCGGCGTCGTTTCCGTCGTGGGATGACCTCGCCCGCGACGACGTGCCACTGCCGGCGGAGCCCCCGCCGGGCCTCCGGTTCGGCTCGCTCGCCCTTGCGCTCGACGCGCTGCCGGGGGGCGTCTCACAGGTGGCCGAGCTCAACTCATTCGGCCCCACGGCCTGGACGCAGCCGGCGATCGTGCCCTACCCAGTCAACGCATCGCTTCTGATCAAGACGACGGTCGAGCAGAAGGAGATCTCTTCGGAGATGATGCAGGCCCTGATGCTGCGGATCGCCACCGGCATTCCCGCGGGCCAGAGCCGGTTCACGATCATCGACCCGCTCGGCCTCGGCAAACAGTTCGCCGGCTTCATGCATCTGGCCGATCACGACGAGCTGCTCGTGACGAGCCGGATCTGGACGGAGCCGCAGCTCATCGAGGAGAAGCTGGGCGACATCACCGAGCAGATGGAGGTGGTGATCCAGAAGTATCTGCGCAACGAATACGAGTCGATCGGGGCCTACAACGCCGAGGCGGAGGTGCCCGAGCCCTATCGGTTCGTCGTGGCCGCGAATTTCCCCGCCAACTTCACCGAGACGAGCGCCCGCCGCCTCGCGAGCATCGCCGCCTCGGGTCCACGGTGCGGGGTGTACGTCATCGTGTCGGTGGACACGAAACAGCAGATGCCGGCGGGCTTCTCGCTGGCCGATCTCGAGCAGCATGCCACCACGATCGTGCTCAAAGACGGCACCTACACGTGGACCGACCCCGAATACTCGAAGTGGCCGCTCACGGTCGAACAGGCCCCGAGCGACGAGGTCTTCACCCGGATCATCCAGCGGGTGGGCAAGGCGGCAAAGGCGGCCAAGCGGGTGGAGGTGCCGTTCGACCGCGTGGCGCCGAAGGAGGAGGACTGGTGGCAGGGGAGCACGGCCACCGAGGTGCTCGCCCCGCTCGGCCCTGCCGGTGCCAAGAAGCTGCAGTATCTGCGGCTCGGCAGGGGCACGAGCCAGCACGCCCTGATCGCCGGCAAGACGGGCTCCGGCAAGTCCACCCTGATGCACGCGATGATCACGAGCCTCGCGTTGCAATACAGCCCCAACGAGATCCAGTTCTACCTCATCGACTTCAAGAAGGGCGTCGAATTCAAGCTCTACGACCACTACAAGCTGCCGCACGCCCGCGTGATCGCGATCGAGAGCGAGCGGGAGTTCGGCCTCTCGGTGCTGCAGCAGCTCGACGCCGAGTTGAAGCGGCGCGGCGATCTGTTCCGCGAGTTGTCGGTGCAGGACGTGGCCGGGTTCCGCAAGACGGGCCATGCCGATCCGATGCCGCGGATTCTGCTGCTGATCGACGAGTTTCAGGAGATGTTCGTCGAGGACGACAAGCTCGCCCAGGACGCCTCGCTGATCCTCGACCGGCTCGTCCGCCAGGGCCGTGCCTTCGGCATGCACGTGCTGCTCGGGTCGCAAACGCTCGGCGGCTCCTACAGCCTGCCGCGGGCCACGATGGGGCAGATGGCCGTCCGCGTGGCGCTGCAGTGCAACGAGGCCGACTCGAGCCTGATCCTTTCAGAGGACAACACGGCCGCCCGGCTGCTCACCCGGCCCGGCGAGGCGATCTACAACGACGCCAACGGCATGGTTGAGGGCAACAGCCCGTTCCAGGTGGTGTTTCTCAACGACGAGCGGCGGGAGCGCTACCTCGGCGCGCTGCGGGCCCTGGCCGACCGCCGCGCCGACATTCCCAAGCTGCCGCGGATCGTGTTCGACGGCAACGAGGCGGCCGACCCGGCGGCCAACCGCCTGCTGGGCGAGCTTCTCGATCGGGGCACCGTGCATGACAGGGAGCTGACGGCTCCCCTGGCGTGGCTGGGCGAGGCGATCGCGATCAAGGATCCCACCGCCGCGATCTTCCGCCGGCAGGCCGGGGCCAACATGCTCATCGTCGGCCAGCGGGAGGATCTCGGCGCGGCGCTGCTCGCGATGTCGATGGTCACGCTCGCGGCGGCCCACGATCCGCATCCGGGGGGCGCGACGGGCCGGGCCGGCCGGTTCGTGCTCTTCGAGCCGGCGATCGCCGACGAGAAGCCCGACCTCCTGCTCGAGAAGCTGCGCGACCATCTGCCGCACGAGGTCGAAGTGGTGGGCCGGCTGGCGACGGGCCAGGCGGTGGAGGCTCTCGCAGACGAGGTGAAGCGGCGACTCGACAACCAAATCCTCGACGGCGAGAGCGTGTTCGTGGTCGTCCGCGACCTGGCCCGCTACCGCGATCTGCGGAAGAGCGAGGGGGACTTCGGCTTCTCCTTCGGCGGCGGCGAGAAGAAGGCCTCGCCCGCGGAGAACTTCATGACCGTGCTCCGCGACGGGCCGACGGTGGGCATCCACGCGATCATCTGGTGTGATTCGCTCACGAACCTGCAGCGGACGTTCGAACGCAACGCGATCAAGGAGTTCGAGCTTCGCGTGCTCTTCCAGATGAGCAGTTCCGACTCAAGCCAGTTGGTCGACAGTCCGCTGGCGAGCAAGCTCGGCCCGCAGCGGGCCCTCTTCATCCACGAGGAGACCGGCACGCTCGAGAAGTTCCGTCCCTACGCCTTCCCGCAGCCCGAGTGGCTCGGGCAGATCAGCCGCACGATGCGGTCGCGATCGCAGGGCACGCCTGGCGCGCGGCCAACCCCGCCCGCGGCGGCATCAGACACGGCCCCGCCCACGTCGGCTGCCGACACACCCCCCGCCGACGACTTCAGCTTCGGCGGCGGCTTCGGCGACTTCGACTTCGCGAAGATGCTCGACGACGCGCCCAACGACAAACCGCCCCAGTAGCCCCGCACGACCATCACTCGTGCATGCCTCCCAAAACGGGAGGTTCGGGGTTGGCCATGCCCCGAGAGCCGGCGTATGCCGCCGAGCACAGCCAGGATGGCGAAGCGAAGGCGGCATCCGAGCGAGCGAAGGGCAGGATGCCCCGTAGCGAGCGTCCGGCGACGGGGCGTGGCCAACCCCGAACCGGCGTCACCTCACCACAGGCAGCCGTCCAGCGTACCGGTCCCGCTCACCGGTCTCGTGGCCGGCGGCCGACGCGGACGGTGATCTCGCGCCGCTCGCCGTCGCGGACGACGTCGAGCACGGCATCGCAACCGACCGGCGCCCGCGTGAGCATGAGCACGAGTTCCGCAGGGTCGGTCACCTCCTCACCATCGAGGCTGACGATCACGTCGCCGGCCTCGACTCCCGCCAGGTCGGCCGGCGACTTCGGCTCGACGGCCACGACGACGGCGCCTGCCGCCACCGGCGCGTCGGGCTCCAGCGACCGCAGTGCCATGCCCACGTAGCCACGGTCCACGTGGCCGCTGGTCAGGATCGCCTCGCACACCTGCCGGGCTGTGTTGCTCGGAATGGCGAAGCCGATGCCGCTGTAGTCCTTGCCCACGATGGCGGTCGTGATCCCCATCACGTGGCCGTGCACGTCAACGAGCGGGCCGCCCGAATTGCCCGGATTGATCGAGGCGTCGGTCTGCAGGAACTCCTGATACGGGCTGTCCACCACGCCCCGCCGTCCGACGGCGCTGACGATCCCATAGGTGAGCGTGCGATCCAGACCGAACGGATTGCCGAGCGCCCAGGCCATCTCTCCCACTTCGACGGTATCGCTGTCGCCCCAGGTGGCCGTCGGCAATTCCTTCGCGTCGATTCGCAGCACGGCCAGATCGGTGGCCGCGTCGGCCCCCACCAGTTCGGCCACGAACCGCCGGCCGTCGGAGAGTGTCACGTCGATTTCATCGCTGCGGGCGACGACGTGGTAGTTCGTGGCGATCACGCCGTCCGACTCGATGATCAGCCCCGAGCCGACCCGCTCGCCGGTGGCGCCGGTCGGCGTCTGGCCGCGGAGCACCGCGATCTCGTCGGCGATCGTGAGCACCCGCCGCTTCGAGGTCACGTTCACGACGGTCGGCCCGATGAGCCGGGCGAGTGTCGTGAACATCTTGCCCACGCTCGAGAGCTCGGCCACCTTGGCCGCGTCGCGGATCGCCCGCAGTTCGGCCCGCACTTTCGCATACTGCAGCCGGCCGGCGAGCGAGGGCCAGGCGATCAGGCCCACGAGCAGCACGAGGCCGCTGAACAGGATCAGCGTCCGCCGGTTGGCGGCGGCCGAAAGGCGGGTGTCGGTCATCGCATGGCCTCCGGTGTGCGGTTCGACTGCGGCGCCAGCAGCGACAGCCGCACGAGATTGACGGCCGTTTTTGCAGCCCGCGAGTGGGCGAGCGCGGCCCCGCCGCCGAGCCGGTGCGTCACCTGTTCGATGCCCGCATCCGCTGCGAGCACGATCTCGAGCGTCGTCTTGCCTTCGGCGTCGATCTGCGGCGGGCCGATGGCGAGCCCGAGGTCGGCGGCCGCGTCCCGCCGCGCCTGCTCGGCGAGCGTGGCCGCGCGGTCGATCGTGCCGGGTGGCATCACCCTGCCGCCGCGAAACACCGTTCCATCACCCCGGGCGTCGGCCTGGGCGAGGAGCGCGGCCACGCGGCCGTGCGTGCCGATCTCGGCGGTGGCCAGCGACAGACCCGCGGCTGCGGCGGAGCGAATCACCGCGTCTTCCACCTCGTCGTCCTCGGCGCCGTACACGAGCGTTCCCAGGCACTGGCGTATCGTGGCCTCGTCGGCTGCGATCGCCGCCCGGCAGGCCGCCTCGTCGCGGCCCCGTGCCGCGATGCGGAGCGTGATCGTGGCCTCGTGGGCGGTGATGCCCACGAGCGGCTCACGGCCCCGGCGGACGAGGTCGGGCAGCATCGCCTCGATCGCGCTTTCGCCGGCGCCGAAACACTTGATTCGCCGCTGCACGATCGTGCCCCGGTCAGGCTGCATCGTCAGCAGGGCGGGCACGACGGTCTGCCGCCACATCAGCTTCATCTCGGCGGGCACACCGGGCAGGGCGAAAACGCGGGCCAGGCGACCATCCGGCCGGGCGAGATCGACGTCGAGTCCCGGCGCGGTGCCGTCGGGATTCGGAATCATCCGGCTGCCGCGAGGAAAGAGCGCCTGCCGTCGGTTGGTCTCCGGCATCGGCATGCCGCGGCGGGCGAACCGCGACTCGACGGCCACGACGGCCTCGGCCGAGAGCTCCAGCGGCCGGCCGGTCACGGCGGCGAGCACATCGCGGGTGAGGTCGTCGGCCGTGGGGCCGAGGCCCCCCGTCGCGACGACCACGTCGGCCCGTGCGGCCGCGATTCGAAACGCCTGCTCACCGGCCTCCAGCGTGTCGGTGGCGGTCGTGTGAAAGACGACCGGAATGCCGAGCACGGCGAGTTCCGCCGAGAGCCACTGGCTGTTCGTATCGAGCCTGGCGCCCGTAGTCAGTTCATCGCCGATCGCGATCACTTCGGCCCGCATGATCGATTCTCGCTCCCTGGTGCAGACCACTGTTCTACACCGTCGGCCTGTTCTCGACCGCCCGTCGGCCGCCCGTCCCGTGACTCGCTCTGGCCGGTTTGGCCGCGGTGGAGAACAATAGGGAGATGACTTCCCCAGCCACCACGGACGACGCCCGCGACTGTTCCGGCCTCACGCTCGGCGTGCTCGGTGCCGACGCCGAGATCGCCGCGGTCGCCGCCGAGGCCCGGCGACGCGGGGCACGGGTCGTCGAGATCCCGGAGCCGGCGGGCGACGCGGAGGCGGCCTCCTGGCAGCGGCTGCTCGACGAATCCTTCTGCACCGCGGTGCTCGTCGGCACGACGGGCTGGAATGCCGCCCGGGCCGAGGCCGTGCGGATGCTCGTGCAGGCGGGGCGGACGCTCGTGCTCGCCCATCCGCTCGAGCCCTCGATGCTGTGGGCGTTCGAGCTCGACATGATCCGCCGCGACTCTGGTGCCGTGCTGATCCCCTGCCTGCCCGACCGGCTGCATCCGTTCATCGCCCGCCTGAAAGCGGCGGTCGAGGCGGGACTGGGCGGCACGGAACCGCTGGGGGAGATCGAGTCGGTGAAGTTCGAGCGGCTGATGCCCGACCGCACGAAGCCGCGGGTGCTGGCGGCGCTGGCCCGCGATGCCGACCTGATCCGGGCGCTCACGGGCGACCCCGCCCGCCTCGGCACGCTCGGCGCGGCCGATCCCGACTCGGCCTGGTCCACGCTCGCCGTCGGCTTCAGCGGCCCGACGCATGCCCCCGTTCGTTGGCAGGTCGCCCCCGGCAGTCCCGCCGGACTCACGATCACGCTGCAATATTCCCGGGGCGCGATGCAGCTCACGGCCCCCGACGACGATGCACCGTGGACCTGGGTCGGACCGCCGGCAGCCACCGCGGCCTCCGCCCGCGCGGCGACGATCCTCGACGAGTTGGTCCGTTCACTCCGCCGCCGGCCGCCGTCCGAGACGTCGCCGATTCCGCCGGCCACCTGGCCCGACGCGGCCCGGGCGATCGAGCTGGCCGACACGGTGCCCCGCAGTCTCGCGAAGGGCCGGGCCGTCGATCTCCACCAGGAGGAGTTCTCCGAACTGGGCACGTTCCGCGGCACGATGGCCTCGCTCGGCTGCGGCCTCGTGCTCCTCGCCCTGCTCGTCCTGGTCGCCGCCACGCTCGTTGCCGGCATCGCCGCCGAATTCAACTGGGAACTCGGCAAATCGATCACGGGCGCCTGGCCCGCCGTGATCCTGGCCGTGCTCTCCACATTCCTCGCCCTCCAGTTCCTCCCCCTCCTGATCGAAAAAAAGGTGCCAGCCACCAAACCTAGGGAAGATGGCGAAGACAGCTGACGGGGTTGCCCAGATGTCGTGGCTGGCACCTTTTTTTCTGGGTTGGGTGGACTGTGCGGGCGGAGGCAGGCCGGCGTGGACCGCCGGGGCGGGGCGGCCGATCCAAGAGCGTGGGCCGCGGGCGTTTGCGTCCGGCGGGCGACGGGTGGCTGGCTGCCGGGGAGCGAAGACCAGATGCGGGTCATGTGGGCCGTCTTGCCGTGGCTGGCCGCGCTCGTCGCGGCGCCGGCCGTGCGGGCAGACGACGCGACCGATGCCCGTCGTACCCCGATCGTTCGCGCGATCGAGTCGCAGCGTGACGCCGTCGTCAACATCCACGGACAGAAGCTCGTCGGCGGCTCGGCCGATCCAGACGGCGAGCTGCGGCGAGTCAACGGCATGGGCACCGGCGTGATCGTCGATCCGCGGGGCTACATCGTCACCAACTACCACGTCGTGGAGGGTGTGCGGCGAATCGAGGTCACGCTCTCGTCGGGCCGCACCACCTCCGCCTCGCTTGTCTCCCACGATCCGCGGACCGACCTGGCGGTGATCAAGATCGCCACCGACGAGCCGCTGCAGGTCGTCACGCTCGGCACCTCCAGCGACCTCATGATCGGCGAGACGGTGCTCGCGCTCGGCAACGCCTACGGCTACGAGCACACCGTCACCCGAGGCATCGTCTCGGCGCTGCATCGCAGCGTCGAGGTGAGCCGCACCCAGCGATACGACGACCTCATCCAGACCGACGCCAGCATCAACCCCGGCAACTCCGGCGGGCCGCTGCTCAACATCAACGGCGAGGTGGTCGGCATCAACGTGGCCGTCCGCGCCGGAGCCCAGGGCATCGGCTTCGCGATTCCGATCGATCGCGTGCTCGACGTCGCCACAAAGCTGATCTCCGTGGAGCGCGTCGACAACACCTGGCACGGCATCGTGGCCCGGTGTGCCGGCGGCCGCGGCGTGGTGGTCGAGGCGATCCACGGCGAGAGCCCGGCGGCCAGCGTGGGCATGAAGGCGGGCGACGTGATCGTGAGCGTCGGCGACGTGCCGGTGGCGCGGCAGTTCGACATCGAGCGGGCGCTGCTCGGCCGCAAGGCGGGCGAGGCGGTGTCGGTGACGGTGGTGCGGGCGGGGGCCGAGGAGCGGATTTCGCTGCCGCTGGCGTCGGTTCGTCGCGATGCGGAGTCGATCGACGAGCGGAGTTGGCGGGAACTCGGCGTGCGGCTGGCCGGGCTGCCGGCGACGAAGGTTCAGAAACTCCAATCGCAATACCGCGGCGGCCTCTCGGTGGTGGAGGTTCGCCCCGACGGCCCAGCCGCGGAGCAGGGCATCCGTGCGGGCGACATCCTCGTAGGGCTGCACATCTGGGAAACGATCGCGCCCGACAACATCGCCTACATCCTCGATAAGGCCGATGACGAGCACCTCAATCCGATCAAGTTCTACGTGCTCCGAGGCCGCGAGACGCTCTTCGGCCACATCGTCTCCGACTCCGTGATGCGGTAGCGGACGTCGGCGCGTGCGGCTGCCAATCAAAACGCCGTGAGGGGCTGCCCGTGCCCTGGGAGCCGGCGTGTGCCGTCGAGCGCAGGCAGGATGCCGAAGTGAAGGCGGCATCGAGCGAGCGCAGGACAGGATGTCCGGAGCGAGCGTCCGGCGACAGGGCATGGGCGGCCACGAACTCTCGCCACAGGAGGTCGCCCCGCGGAGGAATAGATGGGTCTGCGGTATTCAGACCGCTGGCCGCATGCGGACTACCGCGCGAACGGACTACGGCGCGCGCGTGCGGACCACGGGTACGGTAGAGTGATGGGGCAGCCTGCGGTGCGCCCAATGGAAACCGACTTCGTCAACTGGCTCCTCGCACGGATCCCCGCCGATCCGCGGCTCGAGGTACCCCCGGGCGACGATGCCGCCGTGATCCGGCCCCCCGCAGGCCGGCGAACCGTGGTCACCGTGGACATGCTGATGGAGGGCACGGACTTCATCCTCGGGCCCGACTGCACGCCGCATGCGGTCGGCCACAAGGCGCTGGCGGTGAACTTGAGCGACCTCGCCGCGATGGCGGCCCGACCTGAAGCGGCGGTCGTGGCCGTGTCGCTGCCCCGTCACGGTGGCGACGCCCTCGGTCGCGGCCTGCTCGCGGGCATCGAGGCCCTCGCCGCCGAGCAGGGCGTGACACTCGCGGGGGGCGACACCAACGCCTGGGACGGCCCCCTCGTGATCAGCATCACGGCGCTCGGCAGCGTCGCCCCTGGGGCGGCCTGGCGGCGCGACGGGGCCCTCCCCGGCGACCTGCTCGTGGCCACCGGGGCCTTCGGCGGCAGCCTGCTCGGCCGGCATCTCGCCGTGGCTCCCCGGTGCCGCGAGGCGCTGGCGCTCGCCGCCACCCATACCGTGCATGCGGCGATCGACGTGAGCGACGGCCTGGCCCTCGACGTGTCGCGGATGATGAACGCCAGCGGCACGGGGGCCGTGCTCGATGCGGCACGGATTCCGCTCCATCCGGATGCCGTGCGGATGAGCCGCCTCCCCGGTGACGGCCGCACACCGCTCGATCACGCGCTGGCCGACGGCGAGGATTTCGAGCTCGTGATGGCGCTCGCGCCGGAGGCCGCCCGCGCCGCCGTGGCAAGGGGCGTCGACCTGCCGCATGCCCCACCGCTCACGATCATCGGCGAGGTGATCGCAGACCGCGGACTCTTCCTGCGCCAGCCCGACGGCGCGCGGGCCCCGCTCGCCCCGCGGGGCTACCTCCACGACTTCGACGGCTGACGCGTCTGCCATGACCACGTTCACCCATGCCGTTCCCGACGAGTCAGCCCTGCCCTGCCTGGCCGCGGCCGTCGCCGCCGCGCTGCCGGCGCGGGCGTTCGTCGCCCTGCACGGCGATCTCGGCGCGGGCAAGACGACCTTCGTCAAGCAGGTCGCCGCCGCCGTCGGCATCGACCCGACGGAGGTCGTGAGCCCGACGTTCGGCCTCATCCATGTGCATCACGGGTCCGACCGGCAGATCGTCCACGCCGACATGTACCGGCTCACCGCCGCGGCCGACCTTCCCGAGACCGGCTGGGACGACGCGGTCGCCGGGCCCTGCCAGGCGTTCGTTGAATGGCCGGAGCGGATCGTGGCGGCCCTGCCGGCCGACCGCCTCGACGTGGCGATCTCAATCGACGGCCCCACGGCCCGCACGTTCTCGTTCACGCCCACCGGCCCGGCACACGCCGCCGCGGTCGTCCGCCTCCGCGACCTCCTTGCCGTATGATGCCCGTCATGCGACTCACGCCCGCCACGTCCCTGCTCGCGGTGATCGACGTTCAGGAGCGGCTGCTCGCCGTGATGCCGGAGGGTGATCGCGTCGTCGCCCGCTGCATGCGGCTTGCCGAGGCGGCCCGGATCCTCGGCGTGCAGGCGGTGCTCACCGAGCAATATCCGCGGGGTCTCGGCCCCACGCCGGCGGCCCTGGCGGCGATCCTGCCGCCGGCCGAGACGAAGATGTCGTTCAGTTGCTGCGGCTGCGGCGGGTTCGACGCGGCGGTCGCGCCGGCGATGTCGGCCGTCGTGCTCGCGGGTCTCGAGACCCATGTCTGCATCGCCCAGACGGCGCTCGACCTCCTCGCCCGCGGCCTCGGCGTGTGGATCGCGGTGGATGCCGTCACAGCGCGGCACGCGATCGACCACGAGGTCGCCCTGCGGCGCCTCGAAGGGGCGGGCGCGGTGCTCACCACGACGGAAGCACTGCTCTTCGAATGGTGCCGCTCGGCGGAACACCCGCAGTTCCAGGCGATCCGTCGGCTCGTGACGTCAGCCTGATCCGCCCGCGGCGGCCGGTTCCTGCGTGAGATCGATCGTACCGCCGGCCTGGGGCTGCGTGGCCAACGCCCGCAGCCGGCCGAGCTTCACCGCGGCCGCCGGCTCTCCCGGCTGCTCCTGCCCGGGCGGCGACCCGAACCGGATCGTCCGGCCCTCGGAACCGATCAGCTCCCACGTGCGGCCGTTCGGCGTGTCGGCGGCCCGCACCTCGCGAAGCTCCAGTTGCTTCCAGTCGGGGCCGATCGCCGCCGCCACGGCCGCCGCCTCGTGCACGAGCGGGTCGCCCCACCGCGAGCCCTCCACGCCGAGCGGGCTCGACTGCACGTTCACGACGCGGGGGTATTCGGCCGCGGCCTCTGCGGTAAAGTCGGCGCTCGGCAGCACCACGCCCTCGGCATCGACGGCGAGCAGCCCGCCCGGCACGCCCACCATCGCCACCGGCTCCCGGCACCGCACGTCGATCGTCGCGGCGGCCGGCTCGCGCAGCGTCACCCGCTCCACCTGCCGCACCCACGGGTGCATCGCGAAGGCCCGCTCGAGCCGCTGCGGCAGCTCGGGGTCGTCGAGCGGGAGGCCGCCGTCGAGGCTCGCGTTGCGGAGCGCCTCGGCCTTGAGGTCGCCGCGCACCCAGGCCGCGACGCCCCGCACCTCCACCGTCTCGGGAAAGAGCGTCATGGCCGCGTTGGCCCGCACGGCGTCGGCCGATCGCTCCCAGAGCTGCCAGCCCCCCACCGCAGCTGCCGCGATCACGGCGATCGCCCCGAGTCCGGCCCGATGGGCGGCCAGGAATTCGGCCACGGGCGCAGGCCGGGGGGTCTCATCGAGCGGCGGACGGCGGCGCGGTGGTGCATTCATCGGTCACGAGCCAACAAGCGAGAACGAGCCGCCGAGATCGGGCCGCTCACCAGACCTCGATCTGCGGCGTGAGATCGACGCCGACCGCGTCACGCACGCGGGCCCGCACCTGCTCGACGAGCGCCCGCACGTCCTGGCTCGTGCACTGCGGCCCGGCCACCACGTAGTTTGCATGCGGTCCATACACGGCCGCGCCCCCCACCCGGAGATCGCGGGCGCCAGCCTGCACGACGAGCGACTCGGCAGTCATGCCGAGCGGATCCTTGAACATCATCGCCACGCTCCGCGTGCCGCTCGGCTGCTCGGAGCGGCCCACGATCCACTGCTTCTGCATCCGCTTCGTGAGCAAGTCGGCCGGCTCGGCGTCGAGATCGAGCCGGCAGCCGAGCACGATGCAGTCGTCGAGATTGCTCCAGCGGGCCTCGAAGGCGAGTCGGGAGCCGTCGCGGGTCTCCACGGTGCCGTCGGCGAGCATCACGGTGACGTCGGCCACGAGTTCACCGATGTCGCCCCCCTTGCCGCCGGCATTGCCGACGAGGGCGCCGCCCACCGTGCCCGGCACGTCCACGAGCGTCTCGAGCCCGGAGAGCCCCGCCTGCACGGCGGCCGAGACCACATGCACGAGCTTCGCGCCGGCGCCCGCCCGCAGGCTCGGCGGCGCGACGTCGATGCCACAGAAAGCGGGGGCCGACAGCCGCACCACCATCCCCGCGACACCGGCCGCCGACACGAGCACGTTGGAGCCGCCGCCGATCACCTTCACCGGGATGCCCTGCTCGTGGCAGCGACGGATCACGCGGGCCAGCGCCTCGACGTCGACCGGCTCACAGAAAAACCGGGCCTCGCCTCCGAGGCCGAGCCACGTGTGGTGGGCCAACGGCTCGCGACACGACACCGCCACGCCCAAGTCATCGAAGGGCGTGGCCCCGTGCCGGCCCCCGTCGGCCGTCGGAGCCACATCGGACCTCGTCGCTGCCTGACCGCGCTTGCTCATGAATCAACACTTCCAGAGACGTGACACGTGGGCCGCACGGCCCGCGGCTCGTGATTGTGCCGCACCCGGCGGTCCCGCGTCCATCCGAGCGGCCCGCCGCGCGGTTCGTCAGGCCGCCCGCCGCCGGCCGACGGGCCGTGGCGGATGGGCGAGTTGCAGCCAGCCGTCGATCACCCGCGGCAGCGACGCCGCCCCCACCGGCCGTCCCGGCCCCGGGCCCGCCGTGGCCGGATCGCCGATCACGAGCACGCAGTCCTTCGCCGCCGAACGCGACAGCAGCCGGTCGATCGCCGCATAGGCGGCCAGATCGGCCTGCCCTGGGTGCAGGTTTTCGTCATCCATCATCGTGGGCGGCGCCACCACCGACTGGTCGCACCAGCGAAACACCGCCTGATCGAAGGCGGCCCGGCCCACCTGGTCCACGGCCCGCTCGTCGGCGATCACCGCCAGCCGCCCGTGCGTCAGCCGGCGGAGACTGCGGAGCGTGGCCCGCAGCGCGTGGCCGCTCGACGGCGCGTCGATGAACACGGGCACGTCCTGACCGCGATCGAGCCGCTCCATACGGCCCGCCACGCTGCCCGCGGCCTCGAGTCCGGCGACGATCCGCTCCAGCGGCAGGCCGTGCCGCAGTCCGATCGCGGCCGCGGTCAGCGCGTTGCGGGCGAACGACGTGACGGGCGCGTCGACGTGCACCGGCAACGACTGTCCGCCCGCGGAGAGCAGAAACGTCTGGCCGTGGAGGCTCCGCTCGATGGCCCGGGCCCGCAGGTCGCAGGCCGGCGTGAGGCCGACGGTGAGGCAGCTCACGTCGCGGTCGAGCCGCGCGGCGCGGGCCAGCAGCCGGTCCAGCCCGCCATCGCCGTCGGCCACGAGGCAGCCGCCGTCGGCCAGCGAGTCGAGGATTCGCCCCTTGATCCTGCGGTAGGCCTGGAGGGTGCCGTGCTCGTCAAGGTGCGCTGTGCCGATGTTCGTCACCGCGACGGTGTCGCACGGAACGCCCGCGAGCGCCTGCGCGGCGAGCATTCGGCTCGACACTTCGACCACGACGTGACTCGCGCCCCCGTCGGCGAGCCGGGCGAGCCACCGGGCGAAGACCCGGGGGTCGGCGTAGTCGTCGGGCTCGGGCGTCGTCGCCTCGGCGTCGAGGCAGCCCAGGTCGGAGAGCACGCCCACGCGGAGCCCCGCTTCCGCGAGCACGGCGGCCGTCAGCCAGGCGGTGGTGGTCTTGCCGCTGGTGCCGGTAATGGCGATCACCCGCATCTCGCGGGCCGGATCGCCGGCGAGGGCGTGGGCGAGTCGGGCGTAGGCCCAGTCGGTGTCGGGCACGAGGGCGAGCGGCCGGCCGGCGGTGGGCACCATCCGCTCGGCGATCACGCCGGCGGCGCCGCGGGCGATCGCCTCCACCACCTCGTCATGCCCATCCCCGTCGCTCGTCATGCGGGCGACGAACACGTCGCCCGTGCGGCAGCGGGCGGCATCGTCGGTGATTGCCCGGGCCACGATGTCGTCACCGGCGAAAAACCGCGACTGCGGCAGGATGCGGGAGAGAACCACACCGCGGCTGCGCAGCCCGCGGGCATCGTCGTTCGGCGTCATGATGGCCTCCTGCCACTCACACGATCGTCCCGTCGCACTCGTCCTTGAATGCGACAGGCGGGCATTGTCCGCAGCGACCAAACCCGGTCAATATCGTCTTTCGTGGCGACGCCGCCACGCCGCCTGCGGCCTTGCCCCGCTTGCCAGAACCCCGCCGCCACGTTGCCCACCCCCCTGCGGTGCGGCACGCGAAGCCTGCCGCCAGGCTGGACAAAATTCCGGCTGGCACCGAATCTGACGACCGTCATCCGCGTCGCGGCCGAGGCCTTTCTGCATGCTCGCCACTCACCCCTCGCTGCTGCCCGCTGCCTCCGGTCGCATCGTGGCCTGGATCGGAACGGCACGCTCGCCGGAACTCGCATGGGCCCGCGAGGGCGTGGCGGGCCGCGCCGTGATGATCGAGGCCGACCATCCGGGCGAACTGTCGGCTCGGATCGATCCGGGCGCGGGTCCGTGGCCAGTGCTGGCCGTGCTCGCCAGCGACATGCCGAGCCGCTGGACGCTCGCCGATGCCGTGGCCGTGTCGCGATGCTGGCCGCTCGCGCCGGTCGTATCGGTCTGCACGCCGCTCGCGGATGGCCGGCGTCGCAGCGGCCCCGCCTTGCCGGGCGTCGAGGAGGTGTCGTGGAACGAGTTGCCGCTGCGGCTCGCGGCCTGGTTTGCCGACCTCGACGCCGGACGTCCCGGGGTGCTCGGCCTGCCGGCGGCGTCCCGCCGGGAGGATCGCGTCCTCGAGGCTGCGGCCGGCCTGCGGGGTGCGGCCCGGCGCGAGGGGGAGTCGCTGCGTGTGGGCGTGGCTGCCCGCCGGGCGGTGGATCTCGACGGCGTGGGGGCCCTGCTGGCGGCGACCGGCGCGACCGTCGTCGAGCGGATGGTGGGGCGGCCGCGGCTCGACGTGGCCGCCGATCTCGTCGTCTGGGATGTCGAGCAGATCACGGCCGACGCGCTCACCTGGCTCCGCATGCTCACGATTCAGCAGCCGGGCCTGGCCGTCGTGCTGCTCGATTCGTTTCCACGCAGCGACACGAGCCTGGCGGCGTTCGCCGCCGGCGCCCGGGCGGTTCTCGGCCGCCCACTGGCCGCGGAATCGCTCGCCGGCCTGCTGGTTGAACTGGCCCCGCGGCCTGCACAGGCCGCCGAATCGCCCTCCGGCACTGACCCCTGCCGGCACTGACCTTGGAGCGGCCGGGCGGGGCCACTAGCATCCGGCTCCGATGCGGCCCCCTGCCCCCACCACCGCGGCCTGCTTTCTCTGCCGTGCAGCCTGCTGCTGCCTGGTGGTCTGCGCCGCTGGCTGCGTGCATTTCGTGGGCGTCGATCCGCTCGCGCCGCAGGTGCGGTCGCTGCAGCAGGCGGTGGCCCTGCCCTGGCTCGGCCCTGACGACATGCCGGGCCGCTCGGAAGTCACCGCGGGCCAACTGGTGATCCACGCCGACTTTCCGGTGGCCCATCAGCATCGCCTGATCCGCGAGTTGGAGTCGCTGCGAGTGGACGTGAGCCAGACGCTCGGCCTGCCGATCTCCGACGAGCCCGTGCATCTGTATCTCTTCGAGAGTCCGACCCGCTACGACGAGTTCGTCGCCAAGCGCTTCCCGGGCTTTCCGGCCCGGCGTGCCTTCTTCGTGGAGACCGACACGTCGCTCTCCGTGTTCGCGGCCTGGCAGGATCGCGTTGCCGAAGACCTGCGGCACGAGACCACGCACGGCTACGTGCATGCGGTCGCGCCGGCGGTGCCGCTCTGGCTCGACGAAGGCATCGCCGAATACTTCGAACTGCCGCGGGCGCAGGGGGGCGAGCATGCGGCCCACGTGGCCCACCTGGCCGGCCGGCTCATCGAGGGCACCTGGCAGCCCGACCTGCAGAAGCTGGAGGCGATCACGTCCGCCGCGGAGCTTTCCCAAGACCACTACGCCGAGGCCTGGTGCTGGGTGCACTGGCTGCTCGCCGCGCCGGATCGTCGCACGGTCGTACAGGAGTATCTGGCCGACGTGCGGCGCGATGCGACGACACCTCCGCTCTCGCTCCGGCTGCGGAACACGCCGGGCCTGCCCGCGGATCTCACTGCGGCAGTGAGGGCCCACGTGGAATCGCTCGCGGGCGAGTCGGGACTCGCGTCCAACCCGTAGCCGTTTTTCCAGCCGCATGGAGTCGCAGAGTGGTACTCTGCGGATTGCGGGTGGCGACGCCGTTTGGCCACCGCGATGTCGTTCGCTGGCGCCACCGTGTGCAGGCTGCCAGTCTGCACCGACTCGCTGCGCGGCGTCTACGGCTTGCGAAACAGGGTGCCGTGCTCGACGGCCTGGAAGCCGAGCTTTTCGAACAGGCTCATGGCGGCCGCATTACTCTGCGACACGTGCGTTTCCACGAGCGACACCCCCTCGTTCGCGAGGTCGTGCATCGCCTCGGCCACCAGGTAGCTGGCGAGCCCCTGCCGGCGGCGGGGCCCCTCGATGTCCACGTGCATCAGACCCGCGGCCATCACGCCCCAGGCCGAGGCCAAGGGCTCCATGTCCCACAGCGTGGCACTGCCCAGCAATTCCTCGGCCTGATTGCGGAGCACGTAGCGCCGCAGCGTTAGCCCCGTGGTCGTCGCCGCCTCCCACCAGCTTCGCCGCGAGGGCTCGTCCACGACCCTCAGCGTCGTGGAGCGGCGGATGGCGAGTTGGAGCCGGTTCACCGGCGGTCGAAACCCGGCCAGCGGCCGCCGCAACACGGCGATCCGGTCGGCCGCCTCGTAGCCGGCCCGCTGAAACGCCCCCTGCATCGCCCCCGAAGAGTCGAGCACGCCGGGCACGTCGGAGCCGCCGTAGAGGCCGAGATAGAAGCCGCCGAGATCGGGCGCCCCGCCGCCGAGGATCACCGTCGCCGCACGACTGGCGAGATAGCCCTCGCATCGCTCGATCAGTCCCGCCGCGATCGCCTCGTGCTCGGCATGGGGCACCACGACCACGAGCAGCGTCGTGCCCTTCGAGGTGTCGAGTGCGGACCGCTCGGCATTCGGGCCGAAGGCCGCATGGGCGAAGCCGACGGCCCGGTCGTCGTCGACGGCCACGAACAGGCCGTGGCGGTCGAAGTAGGGCTTGGAAAAGACGGCCGCCTCCAGCAGGGCCGCGGTCATCGGCTGCATCGCGCTCGGGCCGAGGTCGGCGGTGCGCCAGATCTCGGCCAGCCGGGGCGGGTCGTCGTTGCGAAAGCAGCGAAACTCGATCATCTGCCGGGCTCCGCTCCGGCCGCGAGCCGCACGTAGATCCGCCCCTGCTCCTCCCGCACCTCGTGCACAGCCTGCCGCATCGTGGCCGAGATCGTGTGCCGCCCGGTCGCCACGTCGAACTGCCAGCCATGCCAGGGGCAGGTCAGCACCGTGCCGCAGAGCACGCCCGTGCCGAGCGGGCCGCCCTGATGCGGGCAGAGGCCGTCGATCGCGTGCCACCGGCCGTCCACGTTGGCCAGGGCGATCATCCGATCACCGGCCACCCGCTCGATGCTCCTGCCGGGCGGGCATTCGTCCGCGGTGGCGATCTCGATCCACTCGGACATGGCGACGGCGGGCGGGCGGGAATGTCAGGCCGCCGCATGACGGTCAGGCGACGGACGCTTGACTGTAGCCTTTCCGGGCTTGCCCCGCCAACGACGGTGGACCCACCAATACTGGGCCGGCTTCCGCCGGATCACCTGCTCGAGGATCGAGGTGTACCATTGGGAGAGCTCCTTGATCCCCGCCGTCTCGGGGCCGCCGGCGGCGGGATCGGCCGTGCCGTCGATCCGCAGGTCGTAGTCGAAGAGGCCGCCCCGCCGCGTGGCGGAACAGACCATCACCGGGGCCTCGGCCGAGAGGGCGAACACGCCGATCGCCTTGTGGACGCTCGCGGGCTTGCCGAAGAACTCCACCCAGCAGCCCTTGGGGCCGGCCGCCTGGTCGCCGAGAAGGCCGATCGCCCCCCGCTCGTCGAGCACGAGGGCCACGTCGGGCGCGCTCCCCTTCTTGGGCAGGATCACCTGCCCCCGCGATTCTCGAAACTCGGTGACGAACCGGTCGAGCCACGGATTGTCGAGCTCGCGGGCCACCGAGAAGATCCGGAATCCGAACAGGCCGAACAGGTAGGCGGCGATCTCGAAGTTCCCGTAGTGGCCCGAGAGGATCACCTTCGGCCGCTCCAGCCACAGGGTGCGAACAAACTCGTTCATGCCGTGGATGCGGAGGTGCTTCCGCCAGGTCGTCTTGTGGATCACCCGATTGGCATGGGCGATCTCGACCACCATCAGCAGCAGGTGCTCCCACATCGCTCTGGCCGTCTCGCGACGCTGCTCGACGGTGTATGCCGGAAAGGCGAGCCGGAGGTTGTCGCGGACGACGTCGCGGCGAATCCGCAGCCGGTTGGCGAGCACGTGGGAGAGCCGCCGCGCCCCGCGCTCGCAGAGCGGCCGCGGCAATGCCTGCACGGTGCAGATCGCCACCCGCACGGCCGCGTAGGCGGCCAGGTCGCCGACGTTCGTCAGCAGCGTCCGCCGCCGCTTGGGTTTCTGGGGTTTGTCATCCATGACCCCGCTGATTGTCGCGACTCCCCGCCCGGCCGACCAGACGAATTTCCGGGCTCACGTCAGGAGCAGGATTCCCACGCTGATGGCGTTGAAGAGCCCATGCACGAGAATGCAGGCCACGATCGACCCCGTCTGCCGGGCGATCAGGCCGAGCACGATGCCAAACGGAAACAGCGGCACGTAGGCCAACCCCTGGCCCTGATGCGCGAGGGCGAAGGCAGCCGCGGCAAGCACGACGGCCGTCCAGCCTCCGTCGGGCAGCCGCCGCTCGAGCCAGCCCTGAAGCACCCGGCGAAAGAAAAACTCCTCGGCCACCGGGGCCGCGACGACCGCCGAGCCGATGACCACCGCCAGGGCCACCGGATCCCGCCGCTCCGCGAGCAGATCGACGAGCGGATGCCGGTAGGGCACGAGCTGATCGAGCAGACCGGCGAGGGCCAGAAGCGGCGCCACAAGCAGCCCGATCGCCGCCGCGGCGAGCCGCAGATCATCGGGCCAGCGGCCGCGGAAGCCGAGCAAGTCCCAGGTGGCTCCACGGGCCCGCAGCACGGCCACGCCGAACGCCACGGCCGCCGCCAGCGCCACCGAGTGGACGGCCAGCCGGCGCACGAGCGAGGCCGGTTCGCCGACGAGATCCTGGCCGAGGCCAGCCCCGAGCAGATAGGCAAGCAGCACAGCCGCCACGTCAGCCCCGGTCCAGGGCACCGCGTCGTGCGGCCGCCAGGCCACGAGCGGCTCGCCACGCCGCCAGCGGCTCCACACGAGCGTCACCACCCATGCACTCGCCGCCACGGCGCCGGCCGCCAGCGCGAGTGGCCCGGGCTCCAGCCACTCGCCGGTCGTCACGGGCTCCGGATCAGCACCCTGCATCGCAGCAGATACTCCAGGCCCGACCAGACCGTGGCCACGATGGCCGCCCAGGCGACGACGCTCGCCGCGGGCCGCAGGGCGATCCCGCCAAACGCCAGCTCCGGCCAGGCCCGCGCCGCCAGCTCCAGCCCGATGGCCAGACATTGCAGCACCATCTTGAGCTTGCCCGCCGGCCCAGCCGAAAAGTCCTCGCCGATCCGCTCCATCTCGGCCCGCACCGCCGTGACGACGAGCTCCCGCACGATCACGACGACGGCCATCCACGGCGCGATCGCCGACGCCTCGCCCCGCTCCGCGAGCAACACGTACGCCCCACAGACGATCACCTTGTCCACCAGCGGATCAAACATCCGCCCCAGCCGGCTCACCTGCCCGAACCGTCGGGCATACCAGCCATCCACCCAGTCGGTCGAAGCCGCGACCACGAACAGCCACGTGGCCGGTCCCCACGCCCCGCGCTCCATCACCACGAAGAGCACGATCGCCAGCGCGAGCCGCGCGAGCGACAACAGATTCGGCACGGTCAGCACGCGGTCAGAGGCCATCAGCCCTCCACCGGCACACCTGCCAGGTCGTAGCCGCTGGCCGCCACGATCTCCACGGGGATGATCCGTCCCGTGAGCGGCTTCGCAGCCGACGTCCCGGGGGCCGTGACGTAGACCACGCAGTCGATGTCGGGCGCGTCGGCGGCGGTCCTCCCGATCCAGACGTCCTCCCGCTCCTCGCTCTGCCGGTCGATGATCACCGGCTGCACGCGGCCCACCTGCCGCTGGGCGTGCTCGTGGGCGATCCGCTGCTGCACCCGCATCAGTTCGTCGCGGCGGGCCTGCTTCTCCTCGTCGGGCATGTGGCCGTCGAGCCGGGCGGCGGGCGTGTCGGGCTCGAGCGAATAGGTAAACACACCCACCCGCTCAAACCGCCACTGCCGGGCAAACTCCACCAGTTCCTCGAACTGCTCCCGCGTCTCCCCCGGGAAGCCGGTGATGAAGGTCGTGCGGAGGACGAGGTTCGGAATCCGGCCCCGGAGCTTCGCGAGCAGCTCTTCAGTCGCGGCCCGGTTCACCCGTCGCTGCATCCGCTTGAGCACGGGGTCGCTGGCGTGCTGGAGCGGCATGTCGAGATAGGGCACGATCTTCGTGCTGGCGGCGATGTGATCGACGAGCCGGTCGGTGAAGTGAAGCGGATAGAGATACATGAGGCGGATCCACTCGATCCCCTCCACCTGCTCCACCGCCTCCAGCAGCTCGACGAGCCGCGGCTCCCCGTAGAGATCCATGCCGTAGTAGGTCGTGTCTTGGGCGACGATCACCAGTTCCTTCACCCCGTCGGCGGCCAGCTCGCGGGCCTCGCGAACGACCTCCTCGATCGGCTTCGTGGCATGCTTGCCCCGCATCTTCGGGATCGCGCAGAAGGTGCAGGTGCGGTCGCAGCCCTCGGAGATCTTCAGGTAGGCCATGTGCCGCGGCGTGACCCGCATCCGGCCCGAGTCGTCGAGGGCCCGGGCCGGAGCCGGCCGAAACACGCTCCGCTGCTCGCCGAGCCGGCCGATGAGCCGCTCGGCGGTGCGGGCGATCTCGTCGCGGGAGAAGACGCCGATCACGGCATCGACCCCCGGCAGTTCGTCGAGCAGGGCCTCCTTCTGCCGCTCGGCCAGGCAGCCGGTCACGATCACACCCCGCGTGGCCCCGGCCTTCTTGAGGTCGAGCATCTCGTTGATCGCTGCATACGACTCGGCCCGCGACGCGTCGATGAAGGCGCAGGTGTTCACAACCACGAGGTCGGAGCCCTGCGGATCGGCCACCAGCTGCCAGCCGTCCTCCCGCAGGAGCCCCAGCATCCGCTCGCTGTCCACGAGGTTCTTCGGGCAGCCGAGGCTCACCATCGCGAACGTGCCGCGGCAGGTGGCCGGATCGACCGGCAGCACCGCCGGCATGACCGTCGTGCCGGCACTGCACGCGCCGCCGGCCGCGTCGATGATCTGCAACTGTGCCGTCACGACCGCTCCGCAATGATCGTGTCGAGCTCGGCCCGCAGCTTCGGCAGGATTTCGTCGTAGGGAAACGCGCCGAGCTCCGTGCTCCGCCGTTTGAGATTCACGTGCGTCGGCCCGCACCACAGACCGAGGTCGGCGTCGTCGGTCTCGCCCGGGCCGTTCACCCGGCAGCCCATCACGGCGATCGTGATCTTGTGGTCGCTGGCGTAGGCCGTCATCTCCTTGACCTGCTTGGCCAGCTCGATGAAGGCCTCGTTCTCGACCCGCGAGCAGCTCGGACAGGAGATGATGTTGAGCGACGAGAGGCCGTAATCGACCACGCTCCGCACGCGGCCGGCCGCGATGTCGGCCAGGATCGCGTTGGCGGCCGCGATCTCCTGCGGCTTGTCGGCATTGGGCACGGTGAGCGAGACGCGGACGGTGTCGCCGATGCCGCGGCTGATGAGCTGCTCGAAGGCGATCCGCGTCTTGATGATGCCGTCCGGCGGCATGCCCGCCTCGGTCACGCCGAGGTGGATCGGCACATCGGGCCGCACCTCGGCGAACCGGCGATTGACCTCGATCACCTTCTGCGGGTCGGAGTCCTTGAGCGACACGCAGTAGCGGGTGAAGCCGAGCGAGTCGAGCAGCTCGCAGTGCTCGAAGGCGCTCGCGAGCATCGGGCCGATCGAGTCGTTCTCTGCGAACTGCTCCTTCTTGGCGGGATCGACGCTGCCGCAGTTCACGCCCACCCGCAGGGCGCAGTCGTTGGCCGCGGCCACGTCGGCGATGAACTTCACCTTCTCCTGCCAGGGCTTGGTCGGCTCGTGGTGGTAGAGATGGCCGGGGTTGTACCGCAGCTTGTCGACATGCGGGGCCACCTCGACGGCGAGGCGGTAGTTTTCCTGGAGGTCGATCGCCAGGTTGGCCGCCGTGCCGGCCCGGATCGCGGGGAGGGCCGCGGCATCCTTTTTGGAGTCCACCGCAATCCGCACCACGCCGGCGCCGGCGGCGTGCAGGGCGTTCACCTGGGCCAGCGTGGCCTCGACGTCCTGGGTGTGGGTGGCCGTCATGCTCTGGGGAGCGATCGGGTGGCCGGTCCCGATGGTGATCCGGCCGATCCGCACCGCCCGCGTCGGATTTCGCTTCAACTCGACCACGTCCGCTCCTCACGCGACACTTTGACCGCCGGACTTTTCGTCGGCGTTTCGACACCCAAACAATAGCAGACCTCCCCCCGCCGGCGAACGCCCATGCGCTACGACCCCGTTCTTCATATCGTTCTCCACGAGCCGGAGATTCCCCCCAATGCCGGCAACATCGGCCGCACCTGCGTGGCCGTCGCCGCCAAGATGTGGCTCGTGAAGCCGCTGGGGTTCGCCGTGGATGACTACCACCTCCGGCGGGCGGGGCTCGACTACTGGGACGAACTGGAGTGGGAGGTGGCCGACTCGTGGGACCACCTGCAGACGCGGCTGCGGGAATCCAACGCCGGCGACCAGTGGCTCTTCTCCGCCCGGGCCGTGCGGTCGTATACGTCGGTCAGCTACCGCCGAGGCGACGTGCTCGTGTTCGGCCGTGAGTCCACCGGCCTGCCGCGGTCACTCACGACGCCGCTGGCCGATCGGCTACTCACCATCCCGTCGCGGCCGCAGGTGCGAAGCCTGAACCTCTCCAACTGCGCCGCGATCGTCGCCTATGAAGCACTCCGCCAGTGGAGCGGCTCCAGCCAGTAGCCGTGGACCGCGGCGTCACTGGGCGTCGGCGTGCAGCGGGAGGTGGCGGTAGTAGACCTCGAGCATGAAGGTGCAGAAGCAGGTCATGTACAGGCGGCCGCCCCATGGCCCCCACTTGTCGAGGGCCGGGTCCCACGAGCCCGCCTCGCGGCCCCGCTGCACCTGGGCCTCCGGCACCGCGTCGCGCATCACGCTGTTCCACCGGTCCCAGGGCTCGCCCCCGAGGTGATGCACCACTTGCGTGATGTAGTACCAGGCATAGACGTCCTTCTGCCCGGCGAAATCGATGCGGTTCGCCTCGAGCAGAAGCTCCACGCCGCCGATGAGCCGCGGGTCACGCCGTGGACACCCCAGGTATTGCCGGGCGAGCAGGCCCTCGGCCGTCACGGCCGCCGTCACGGGACCGGCCTGCCGATTCAACGCCTCACGATCGTCGTCATCGCCGGAATCAGTGACCGCTTCGAGCCGATAGCCGAACCGCTTGCCGTCGTCGACCGCCACCGTGTCGAGGAAGCGGCCGATGCCCTCCAGCGTCGCGGTGGGGAACTCGATGCCCGCCATCTCGGCGCTCTTGAAGGCCATGATGTACCAGCCGGTGACCGACATGTCGCCAGGCTTTCCCGGTTCGTATCGCCAGCCGCCATTGGGCCCCTGAGCCCGGGTCGCAAACGCCAGCGCCCGCTGGGCCGGCTCGAGATAGGCAGCATCCTTGGTCATGCCGTAGAGCTCGCAGATCGCGATCGTGGCTTGGGCGTGGGAGTAGAGCGAGTGATGGCTCGGCATCGGCTCCACGTCGAATTGGCCGTCGGGCTGCTGTTTGGCGAGCAGGCCTTTCCAACCCTTCTTCACCGCCGTGCGATACTGCCCCGCAGTCGTGGTGTGGCCGGCTCCCTGGAACGCGAGCAGCGCCATCGCGGTGGCAGCCAGCTGGTTCTCCTGCGATCCGCCGTCGAGGTATGGGCCCTGGATGCTCCACAGCCCCGTCTTCTTGTCCTGGTGGCGGGCCAGCCACCCGAGGGCCCGCGCGACGGACGCCTGGGTGGCGTCGCTGCCGCCGAACGCCTTCACGAGCTTGGCCTGGCTCCCCTCGTTTCGCCCGTCGAGCAGCGTCGTGATCGCCGTCGCCTGCGAGGCCGCCTCCACGGGCTCCGCGCCCGGCGCATCGGCGACCGCCGCAGGGGGCGGCGGCTCGGGCTCGGGTGCGGGATCTTCGACCGCCGGCTGCTCCGTTTTCACCTCCTCGGGCTTTGCTTCTTCGAGTGTCACCGGGGCCAGGTCTTCACCCGGCTGCGGCGCCTCGACCTCGGTCGCCGGGGTAAACGTCATGTCGAGGGAGATCGTCTTGTCTCGCTCCGCCCGCACGATGAACAGGGCGAGCGCGAGGAGCACGACGAGATGGGCCGCGAGGCTCACCGCGAGCGCGGGGCTTTCGCGGACCCACGCCTTCGCCCGCGCCCAGGCATTCGCCCGCCACTCGAGCACCGCCGCCACGTCCTCGTCGCCGAGGTAGTTCGACAGCCAGTGCTTCCGACCGACGGTCGCCGGCTGCCGGGCGGGCTGCGGCCTGGATGACGATGGCGGTGGCGCCGCCTGCTCCCACGGGAGCCCACCCACCAGTGGCCGGCGTCCCGGGCCCTGCGGCATGCCGTCGCCCGGCGGGGGAACCGGCTGATGGGGAGGCGGCTTCATGCGTGGTCACGCTCTCGAAACGACCAATTTCGCGGGCCGGAGCAGCCTCTGCTTCTCTTGCCGCGAACCGTAGGCTATTATCACTGAGCCGTCGGTTTCGCGGGAGAGCATCTCGCGGAGCCGCCTCGATTCTCACCGCACACTGACGCGGGGTGGAGCAGCCCGGTAGCTCGCGAGGCTCATAACCTCGAGGTCGTAGGTTCGAATCCTACCCCCGCCACTTCTTTGTATGCCCGCAGGGTCCGCCATGGACCCTGCGGGCTTTTTTTGGCCTCTGCGGGTTTTTACTTGCGATCCTCGCTATTTCGCAGATGATCAATCGGCGGCTACGGGACGCTCCGACGGGAGTTTGCGAGGCTCACCGACCCGCGGGCGCATGAGTTTTCGCTGCAACTGCGGGCGATGGACGCCGACAAAAACGGCGCCGGCCTGGGCCTGCCGGACGACGTCTGGACCCGGCTGAACATCGAGTTCTCCAAGGACGCCGCCGACGCGGTCTTCAAGGCGCTCGTCGAGTGAGGCACCCCACGCCCCACGGCGTTGGGCTTGTACGAATCCGAACCGAGGTCTCACGGCGTTGGGTTGGCACCGATCCGACCCTTGATGCTGATTCGGCTCGATCGCCTTGATGGTCACATGCTGGAAGACAAAGTCGCGAAGAATCTGCCGGCCTTTCTGGGCCGCGAGTTTCGCAAGTGCCGGGTCTTGGATCGAGCCGCGTTTGCCGAGAGCCTCGAGGGAAGGCTGCCCGAAGCGGAACTCGCCGACCTGATGCGGGCCGATGTCATCGCCGTCGCCAAGCGTGCCGAGCAGGTCGTGCACATCGTCGTGGCAGTCTCATGCACGGCCGATGCCGACGACCTCGCACGCGCGGTGCGGCGAGCGCCGGCGCTCGCCTCGGCCGGACACGCCGCGATCGGAATCGTGGCCTGCGAGTCGATCTCGCCGCAAGGCGGGATACAGGTCACGCCAGTGCAGGATCGGAAGCCGGCACATGGTCTCATGGTGAACCGCCCAGCCCACGGCCGCTTCCGTGCAGGCTCGCCATGGGGGAGGCGTCGACTTGAACGTCCAGTATGGTTTGACCACGTGAACCGGGCGACCACCCAGGCAATAGTCGTCCGGCGTCACGCGGTCGATGAACACGCAGTCCGAATCGACGTGCAGGATGAGGTCCGCCTCCGGGCAGACCACGTCGGCGCGGCTTTTCGTGCGCTGATGATCCAGGTGCCAGAGGACGGGGTCTGGCTGCCGGTCGTAGCAGGCGAGTCGCACACCCTGCGACTCGCGGAACGACGCGAATGCTGCCCGCTCGACTTCGGGCACGAGCATGGTCACGCCACTGAATCCCGCGCAGAACTGTCGCTCCGAGTTGAGGCAATGCACCAGCCAGTCGCGATCCCCGAGATAGCTGACGACGAGAATCTCGACACGTGGCATGAGCCGGCCTTGGTCTACGGGTATTTCGTGTTGTGCGGATGCAGTGGACGGGCGAGAATCTCCGCACCCGCGCGAGTCGTCTCCTTCCTGTCATCAATCTAACCGACCCGAGCCCCCGCGGCACCGATCGCCATGATTTCGCCAGCCCGCTGCGGCACGCTCGACGACTATCTGGCGGCCGACGACATCGTGAGCATTCCGGCGGTCGCCGAGCAGGAATGGGATTCGATTCGCCGGCAGGCGGGCTGGCAACTCACGCGCAGGTTTTGCACCCTCCGCAACCTGCTCGTCCATGGCCATCGCTTCTCCCGAGATGCGATGGGCTTCGCCTGGGGCGGCATCTATCGCACGCTGTTCGTCAGCGCGATCGTCACCACGTCGTACCGCAACGAGGGCCACTTCCGCTCCGGGGAGCGGATCAGTGGCACGAACGACTTTTTCGTCGGCACATTCGCGCTGCCGCGGTCGGGGGCCGACGTGCGGGAACTCGTGCGGCTGGTCAATCTGCGACACCACGTTGCGGGCGTCTGCCGGCCTGAGGCAGACGACCGGGTGCGGGTGATCGACGCCTACGAGGCCGAATTCGCCTATGTGGCCACCGCCTTCATCGAGTCGATTCGCCGCGGCCTGGAACTCTGCGGTCTGCCGTCCGGCAGCCGACAGGGCCGCGACCTGGCCTGGCCGATCTGCGTGGTGCTCTATCAAGTGGCGGGCCTCGCCGGGCTCACCCGCATGCCCGGCGACCTCGCCGCCCACGAGCGGTTTCGCGATGCCTTCGATCGGCACCTCCGCGACCGGCCGCCCTCGCCGCGGGTGCGACGCATGGCACAGGAGATCGCCCGCCGGATCGTGCCGGTCACCGCGTCCCACGCTGCTGAAACCGTGGCCGGACATATCGCTCGTCACATCGATCCCGAGACGCGGGAGTATTTGTTTCCCGGCGGTGAGATTCCTGCCGACCTCGAGCCGCAGCGGATCGAATGGCAGCGGCGGCTCGCTTCCGAAACACGGACGTCAGGGATCGAAGCACGATCGCGGGACCGCCGGGCGATCTGGGAGCGGCCGGACGTCGCTGCGCTCCACCGGGCGTATCAAGATGCCGTGTTCGTCAACACATCCGATCAGGTAGACGACCGCCTCATCGGTGCGATCCTGCTCCATGCCCTCGACGCTGGCGTCGCGGCGCGGCCGCTCGAGCGGCGGTCGATCGACCTCGCCGCGGGCCAGCCGCTGATCCGTCAGGGCGAAAGCGTGGGCGAGATGTACGTCGTGCTCTCGGCCACCGCTCCGCTCATGGTGCTCCACACCGCGGAGGCCGCGGCGGAGCCGCGTCAGGTCGCCACGCTGGCGGCGCCCACGGTGCTCGGCGAGATCGGGATGTGGCGCGGGCAGCCGGCCGTGGCCACGGTGCTTTCCCGTGAGCCGAACCATCTGGAGGTGATTGTGATCGATCGCGTGCGGTTCGAGGAACTCAAACAAGAGTCGGGCTTCCGGGCGGCCACGGCGGCGGAGGTGCAGCGGCGGCTCTCGCTGAATTCCGCGCTCGTGGGCACTCTGCTCGACGACACCGCCGCACGGACGGGCGATCCGCGGCTGGCGTCGCTCGCCCAGCTGTTTGGCTTTCTCACCGGCGACTCCCACGTGTCACTCGACGCCGTGATCGACCTCCCGGCGGAGGCCACGCCCGCCGAGTGCGTGGATGCGCTCCGCCGCCAGGTGGACGACGCGATCAGGGCCGGCCTGCCCCCCGACCTCGAGCGGTATCTGCGAAACGTCGTGGCGACGATCGGATGACCCAGCCGCCGGCGAGGCCCACGTGTTGAGATCGCCGTTCGCAGCCGCGACACGGTCAGCAGGGCGGGCAACACCACCTCGGCGACCCCGAGCCACTCGAGCCTCCGCGCCACGTCCGGCTGGTCGTTCGTGATCAGGATCGCCATCATCGGCAGGCCGCGCCGGAGGAGTTCACGGCCGAGCGTCGTCATGGGATTCATGTGCCCGGAGATCTCCGGGCAGTTCAGGCCGATGTGCATGCTGGTGTCGTCTAGCGGTCGCGGTGCTCACGGCGGAACTGTTCGAGTTCGCGCCGGAGCGGCTGCCAGTAGTCACGGTCTCGGGCCTGCTCCGCCCGCACTTCAGCGTCGAGTGCCGCGCGGAGGTCGTCGAGCGATGGCTCCCGCGCGAGTCCAAGCAGCGGCCGGTCTGTCGCCAGCTCGGCAGCCCGGGTCGGAAACAGCTGGCAGAGTTCGACGAGTAATTCAGGCGTCCGGGCCTCACGCAGCCAGAACTCGACACGGTCCTCCGTGACCGCATGTGCATGCTCCCGATAATGGATCGTGACGAGCAGTTCGATCACCGGCCAGTCTTTGCTCCGCTGCGTCTTCTTCGCTTGCACGAGATCCGGGATGCAGAGCAGGTGATACTCGACGCCATCGTCATCCACGAGCGTCGTCCGTCGGTCCCACAGAGCCGTGAACTCCGGCATCGCCCGCAACCTGGTCATGACGTCCACCCGCAGGCCTTCCGCGCCTGGTGCGCGACACCGAAAGTGAACCGCATGCCCGCGGGCCAGAGCCGCCGGGTCGAACGGCGGCACGGCGATCCGGTCTGCCTGCAACATGGCGAGGGCTGCCTGGAGCCGGGCGAAGTTGTCCGGTTCGGCGAGCACCAGGAAATCGATGTCCTTGCTAATCTGCGCCGCGCCGTAGAAGACGCAGGCCTGCCCGCCCATGAGCAAGGTCCGGACGCCACTCTTCTGGAATGTCGAAAGGACTTGTCGGATCGGGGTCGGGGTCAAGGCTGCCTCCCATGGCGATGTACTCGACCAACATCCGCTCACTGCGGGCGAATCGAACCAACGGAGAAAGGCTCAACCATTCTTTCCACTCGTCGGGCAGCTGATCGTAGGTCATAGCGTAAAGATAGCCCGGTCTACGGCGCCTCCGCAACGATTTCCCGACTGCGCTTGGCCAAGACGGGCGGAGAGGGCCGCGCATCTCTGACCTCGTTGACTCCGTGGCACCGCGACGCCTAGTCTCCCGGCAACCCGTGGTGGAGCCACCTCGGTCTCGGAGGTCCCCATGCCGGTGCGCGGTGCGATTGGGCTCGTAAGGCGGTCCCGAAACCGGCTGCTGCACATCGGCCGGAGGGTCGCGACTCGTCTCGGCCGGCGGTGCCGTTCGGCGAATGCTGCGCGGCTGTCGGTCATCCTGCCGAGCTACGCGAGGCCGCGGAACATCGATCTCATCCTGTCGGCGGCGTTGGCATGCGATTTCGTGTCCGAGATCATCGTCTCGAACAACGACCCGGCCGTGCCGCTCGAGCGGATGATTCATGTCCGTGACCCGCGGATCCGCCTCGTCCAGCAGCCGCGGCGGACGCCGGCATCGGTGCGGTTCGACCTCTCGCGAACCGCCGCGGAACCATGGGTGCTGGCGATCGACGACGACGTCTTCCCGTCGTCACGGCAGATCCGCGAACTGTTCGAGCGGCTGCTGGCCTCACCGCATGCGGTGCACGGCTACGGCGGGGAGACGTGGGGCGATCCGCCCGCCGAGGCCACCTATCGGGTCGTGAAGCGACCCCGTGGAGCGGTGCCTGTCGACACGCTCATGTGGGCCTTCGCCTACACCCATGACCATGTCGAGACATACTTCGACATGCTCTCGCAGCTGGGCATCGACAACGCCGAGCTGAAGTCGAGCGAGGACGTGCCGCTCAGCTTCGCGGGGCGTGGCCCGGCGATCATTCATGGCGTGGGGCGGTTGTGCCGGTGCCCGAGCGAGAGCGAGCCGAGCATCGCGACCTGGAAGAGGCCCGGTTTTTTCGAGCATCGACTCGACCTCGTGGCCCGCTGCCGCGCGATCCAGGCGGCCCGCGGGGACGCCGGCTGACAGCAGCAGCCTGCGGAAGATCGCCCAGATGGCCCAGTCGCCGGCCGCGCCGGCCGCTGCACAGGGTCTGCTCGTTCTGCCGATACCACGGGTGGACGGTGCGGACGGTGTCGATCCGCATGCCGCCCATGCGATTCGATCACGAGGTTTGCATGCACCCGCCGTTCGACTACGTGGTCGTCGGCGCCGGCCTATTCGGGGCGGTGTTCTCCCGCCTGGCGGCGGAGGCCGGTCGGCGATCGCTTGTCGTCGACCGTCGATCCCACGTGGCCGGCAACTGCTTCACGGAGAACGTCCGCGGCATCGAGGTTCATCGCCATGGGCCGCACATCTTCCACACGAACGACGAGCGTGTGTGGGAGTTCGTCAATCGCTTCGGTGAGTTTCATGCCTACGTTCACCGCTGTGCCGTGCGACACGGCAATCGACTGCTGTCGTTCCCCGTCAATCTGCTGACCTTCCACCAACTCTGGGGCGTGACGACGCCGGCCGAGGTCGAGGCCCGCCTCGCACGCGAGCGCATTCCGTGCGACCGGCCGCGATCGTGCGAGGACTGGATCCTCGCGCAGGTGGGCCGGGAACTCTACGAGACCTTTTTTCGGGGTTACACGGCCAAGCAGTGGAACCGGGATCCGAGCCTGCTGCCCGCGTCGATCGTCCGCCGCATCCCGATCCGGCTGAACTATGACGATCGCTATTTCTGTGACCGCTTCCAGGGCATCCCCGTGGGTGGCTACACGCGGCTGGTCGAGAACATGCTCGATCACGATCTGATCCGCGTCGAGACGGGAGTCGATGGTCTTGCGGAGCGCCGCCGCCTCGCCGGAATGGCCTCCCGCATGGTCTACACCGGATGCATCGACGAGTTTTTCGATCACCGGTTCGGTCGGCTGGAGTACCGGTCGCTCCGCTTCGAGGAGGAGGTCGTCACCGGCGACCACCAAGGAACCGCGGTCGTGAACTACACGGAGCGGGACGTGCCGTTCACGCGGATCACCGAACACAAGCACTTTGCGGGCCTGGCCTCGCTGCCGCATAGCGTGATCACACGCGAGTATCCGGCCGACTACCACGAGGGCGCTACGCCTTACTATCCGATCCGCGACGAGCCGAACATGGCCCGCTTCCAACGCTATTGGCAGCTTGCCACCGCCTCCAACGTCATCTTCGGAGGCCGGTTGGGCACCTACCATTACTACGACATGCACCAGGTGGTGGCCCAGGCGATGACCATCGCCGCCACGGAGGTCGGTCGACCCGCGACGGGCGGCACGCTCGTGCGCCGCGCCGCGTAGGCTCGGCCCGGCGCTGCGGGGTTGCGCACCACGCCCGCCCTGGAGGTGCAGACTGGCAGTCTGCACCTCGCGGCACCGCCAACCGATATCGCTCTCGCGATCAGCTCCTCCCCCTCGCGCGCAGGGGCTGGTGCCGCATTCGTCCCTGCTCGTGCCGGATTCGTCACATTTTCGGCCTGGTGCGGCGGGGAAGGCTTCGGCGCGCGGTACTTTGGCTTCGTCAGACCGTGTTTTCGTCCTCGCCGACGGGTAACGCCATGAGTTTCATCCGCCGCCTTCCAATAGTCCTGGTTCTCTGTGCCCTGCTGCCGGTCACGGCCCGCGCCCAAGAAGTCTCCACGTGGACCGGCGGCGGCACGACCAGCAACTGGAGCGATTCCGGCAACTGGTCGGGCGCGGGCGTGCCTGCCGGAAACGATCCGGATGGTGGCAACAACGTGCTGGTGTTCTCGGGCACGAGCCGCCCCCTGACCAACAACAATCTGGGTGACTGGAATTTGAGTGTCGGCGAGATCTATTTCGCCGGCGGCGCCACATCGTTCACGCTCGGCGGCAACACGTTCGGGTTCCGTGCCTATCTCGGCAGCGGGACGCAACAGATCTTCCAGAACAGTACGAATATGCAGACGATCAGCGTGAGTGCATTTTCGTTCCGCAACACCGCCAATAGCCAAATCAACCTCAATGCCGGCGACCTCGTCATCACGTCGCCCGACATGTACATCGACTCGGCGAGCAGTGTCCGGTCGCTGATCGTGGCCGGCACCGATTCGACGCGGCGGACGGTCACGTTCGCCGGTAACGTCAACAAGGGGGGTGGCGACTCCGATCCCGACATGTACATCCAGGCCAATTAGCGGGCTCTCGTCACCGGCTCACTGACGTTCGGCTCCGGCAACGACGGCTCGGTATTCGTCGACGACGGCGTGCTCCAGTTCAGCGGCGCGGGCACGATGACGGGCGGCCGGCCGGTGATCGGCTCCACGGGCGGTTCAGGCAACGCCGCCGTGTGGCTCGACACGGCGGGCGCGACGTTCGCCCGGCAACTCGAACTCCGCAACGGCTCGTCCGGCCGGCGCACGATCGGCGGCCTCAACACGTCGGGCACGGTGACGTTTTCGGGCGACTTTGCCGGCGGCACCGACAACTTCGACCTCGCCGCCGCCGCCGGCGGTGCAGCGGTCTTCAGTGGCGTTCGAAATTTCACATCGACGCTTCACGTCAATCGCCCCGATGGCGCCACCACCTACGCTGGCACGGTCATCCTCTCGGGCACGACGAACTCCACGGGCGGAGTGGGCGTCTACGGTGGCACGCTCCAGTTCAGCGACTTCAACCAGCTCGGCACTGGCTACTTCGGATTCGAGCAGGATACGGGCGATTCCGGCACGCTGCGGTACACCGGCGGCAGCACGAGCGTCACCAAGCAACTTTTTTCCAACAAAGCCGGCCAGACCCGCGCTGCGATCGACGTCAGCCAGGCCGGCACGACGCTCAACTGGACCCAGAGCGGTGGCGAGTTCAACCGCAACTTGACGAAGGTCGGTGCCGGCACGCTCGGGCAGCCTCACGAAGATCGGGGACGGCGTCGTCGCGCTTTCCGGAAACAACTCCTTCTCTGGCGGCGTAACGCTCGGCGCCGGCGTGCTCGCCCTGGGCTCCGCGAACGCCCTCGGCTCGACCGGCACGATCTCGTTCAACGGCGGCACGCTGCAGTATTCGGCCAGCAACACGACCGACTACTCGGGGCGGTTTTCGACCGCGGCCAGCCAGCAGTACCGGGTCGACACCAACGGCCAGAGCGTGACCCTCGGCTCGGATCTCACGAGTGTCGGCGGCACGCTCACGAAGATCGGCAGCGGCACGCTCACGCTCACAGGCACCAACTCGTACGACGGCGGCACCACCGTTTCAGGCGGCCGGCTGGTCGCCACGACGTCGCAGTCGCTTCTGACCGACGTCGTGAACAACGCCGAGCTCGAGTTCGTCACAAATGGCGGCAACTATAGCTTTTCCGGCACGATCAGCGGCACAGGCTCGCTCATCAAGAGCGGTTCCGAGCAACTGAATCTCGAGGGGGCGAACACCTACTCGGGCGGCACGATCGTCGCCGCAGGCACGCTGGTCGGATCAGCGGCCAGCCTGCAGGGGCCGATCGTGAACAGAGGAATTGTCGCGTTTGGCTTCGACGGTGACGGCACCTATGCCGGCGTGATCAGCGGGAGCGGGTCGCTGGAGGTGCGTGGCGGCAACCTCATCGTCACGGGCACGAGTGTCTATACCGGCGCTACGACGATCTCTGGGGGCAGCCGCCTGGCAGTCAACGGAGCCCTCGGCAGCACGGCGGTCACCGTGCAGGGCGGTGGCGAGCTCGGCGGCTCGGGCGCGGTTGGCGGCTCGGTACTCGTTGACGGGGCGGGCATCCTCTCCCCGGGCAACAGCATCGCGTCGCTCTCCGTCGGAACCACCACGTTCTCGGGCACGGCTGAGTTCGTGCCCGCGTCCACGTTCGAGTACGAGGTCGATTCCACGAATCTCGGGGCCCTCGGCACGGCGGCCGACCTGCTTGTCGTCAACGGCGGCCTGAACCTCGATCTGAACGACGAGACGATCCTGACGTTCACGGACCTCGCGTCGACGCCGCAGGCGTTCGTCGACGACACGACGATCTTCGCCCTGATCAACTACGCGGGCGCGTGGAACGGGGGCCTGTTCACCTACAACGGCTCGGTACTGGCCGACGGCGACCGGTTCACCGTCGGCAGCCAGGAATGGGAGATCGACTACAACCGCACGTCATCCGCGGGTCTCGACAACTTCACGGGCGACTATCTGCCCTCGAGCAGTTTTGTCGCGGTCACCGCCGTGCCCGAGCCCTCGACCGTCGCCCTGGCCCTGGCCGGCCTCGCCTGCGGCGGCTGGATGACGCGGCGGCGGCGCCGTTCCTCGTAGATCCTCGAGTTCACCATGAGATTCATCACGCGTAGCAGCATCGCGGCGTCCGTCATCTGCCTCGTGGCCCTTTTGGGGGCGGTACGTCCGGCCGCAGCACAGCAGACGACGTGGGACGTTTCAAACGCCGCTGAGCTCACCACGGCCCTCGCGGGCGCGTTCAACAACAACGTCGCGAATCCGAGCCTGCTCAACACGATCACGCTCACCGGCACCATCTCCGGCACGAGCCAGTGGATCGTGAATGCCAACGTGAACATCGTGGGAGGCGGATTCACGATCGACATGCAGAACGCCGACCGGGCGTTCTTCATCGCCGGCGGCACGGTGGGGATCAGCAACCTCACGATCAAAAGGGGCAACGCCGTCGGCGGCAACGGCGGACTCGGCGGCGGCGGCGGGGCCGGGCTCGGCGGCGGCATCTTTGTGAGCAGTGGCAGTTATTCGGGCTGGACGACCAACGATAACCCCCAGCCGATCGTCGCCGCCCTGGGCTTGAGCGTTCCCTCGGTCACGCTCAGTGGAGTGTCGTTTGCGAACAATGCGGCGATCGGCGGCGGATCGACGTTCAGTTTCGGCAACGGTTTGGCCAGCGGTGGCGGCGGGATGGGGGGCAACGGCTCGATCGGCGGCGGTGACAACGGCGGCGGGGGCGGCGGCGGGTTTGGCAATTCGGCGGTGGCCGGCGGCGGCACCGGCAGCAACGGGGCAGCCGGGGCGTTCGTGAACGTCAGTCCCACGACCGGCAACACGCTGTCGGCCGGCTCCGGGGGTAGCGGTGACGGCAATGGCGGGGCCGGCGGAGCGACCGGTGGCGGCGGCGGTGGCGGCGGCGATTCAGGCCTTAGCCGTGTGGGCTCAGGCGGCGGCGGCGGCGTGGGCGCGGGCCGCGGCTACTTCACCAACTCCACTCCGCCCAACAACGGCGGCAACGGTGGCTTTGGCGGCGGCGGCGGCGGCAACGCCGGAGAGTTCGGCAACGGCGGCACCGGCGGCTTTGGCGGTGGCGGCGGTGCCTCCGTTCAAAGCGGCGGCAACGGCGGCTTCGGTGGCGGCGGCGGCAAGGCCAGCTCGGGCAGCCCGGGGGGCGGCGGGTTCGGGGCAGCGAGCGCCACACCGACCGGTAGCGGTGGTAATGACAGCGCCGGCGGCGGCGGCCTCGGTGCGGGTGGGGCGGTGTTCGTGATGGCTGGGGCGAGCGTCACTGTGACGAGCGGCACCTTCGTGAGCAACACCGTCACCGGCGGCACCGGGGGCGCCGGCAACAACGGCTCCGCCTACGGCGCCGATCTGTTCCTCGGCGGCAACGTGGTCTTCAGCACCACGGGCACGACGGTGGTGAACTCGCTCGGAGGCGCGGGCAATCTCGCCGATCAAAATGTGGCGAACAACGCCGGTGATCCCAACGCGAATGGCGGCGTGATCATGGCCGGCTCCGGCATGCTCTTGCTCACCGGCACGAGCTACTACTCCGGCATCACGACCGTGAACTCGGGAACGTTCGCCCTGGCACCCAACGCGACGGAACAGGGCACGACGGTGGTGACGGTCGGACAGAACCCCGGCGACGTGGCGACGCTCGGCCTCGGGAGCAGTTCGTCGCTCTTTCTCGGCGGCTTTAACGTCACCACGCCTTCGGCATCGACCGACCAGCCCGTCATGATCGCCCAGGCCGCCGGCTCGACGGGGACGGTCGTGATCGGGAACGGAGCCGGCAGCAACGGCGCCGACATCGGGGCCCGGGTGTTCACCGGCGGCGCGGGCAATGCGTCGGTCGTGTTCACGCAGCAATATTGGGCGGCCGGCACCAACCTCGTGTATCCCTTCTACACGTCGCTTACCGGCTCGCTCGGCATCGTGCAGAACGGCCTCGGCACAACGTCTCTCCAGCCGCTCTATGGGGCGAACACGTTCACAGGCCCCGTGACCGTAAACGTGGGCACGCTCGAAACCACGGGCACGGCGGCGGCACTAGCCGGCGCGACGAGCATCACGGTGAATGCCGAGGGCGCTCTGCTGCTCGGCCAGACGAACGGCGTGAACGATTCGGCCGCGGTCACGCTCGCCGGCGGCGAGTTGTTTACGGGCACGAGCCTTTCCGAAACGTTCGGGGCGTTGAACGTCACTGTAGGCGGGTGGTCGATCATCGACTTCATGGGCAATTCTTCAACCCTGAATTTTTCATCGCTGTCACTCGATGGGTCGCTGGCGTCGCTGGCGATCCTGAACTACGACGGGGCGAATGATTTCCTGAACATCGCCAGCGGCACGGCGACGGGCAGCCTGTCGCGGATCGCGTTTTACAGCGATTCAGGCTCGACCCTCCTCGGCTACGGCGGGTTTGAAGGCACGCGGCTCGTGCCCGTGGCTGTGCCCGAGCCTTCGACGTGGGCCATGGCCCTCGCCGGTCTGGGCTGCGGTGGGTATGTCGTGCGGCGGCGTCGCAAGCGCGACTGACGCACACCGGCCAACGCCTGACGACCAACCCTCGCGGCGGATTCGTCCCTGCCTGATCCCGATTCGTCCCAGTTTTTTCCTGGGCGCGCCCGATTCGTCCCTGCCCAATCCCGATTCGTCACTTTTTCGGTTTTTCGCTTGGATTGTGGCGGAAACGGCTTATTTTCACGGGACTTTCGTTGGTGTGCCCCCCTGCACAAAGAAGTGCCATGAAGAACCGCTCATTCGCAGTCCGCTCCCTGCTTTTGTCGCTGTGCGCATGCGCCGCGTTGATGCCGGTCGTGGCGTTGGCCCAGACCAATGCCACCTGGGATGGCGGCGGCGGCGACAACCTCTGGAGCACCGGCGCCAACTGGGTGGGTGACGTGGCTCCCACGCCGAGCACGTCCTTGTTTCTCACGTTCCCGGGATCGACGCGCACGTCGCCCTTCAATGACAGGGCCGATTTTGCCAACGTGGCTGGGATCACGTTCGCGCCCGGTGCGAGCGGCTTCCGGATCGAAGGCAACCCCATCGGCTTCGTGAACGGCAGCGGCCAGCAGGTCATCAATCAAAACGCCGCCGCCACCCAGGACATCAACGCCGTTTTCTCATTGGGGTCGCTGCAGGATAGCCAGATCAACCTCAATGCGGGCGATCTTCTGATCTCGGCGGCGAATACCTACATCGACAGCAATAACGCCGTCACCCGGTTTCTCACGATCGCCGGCACCGACTCGACGCGGCGCACGATCACGTACGCAGGCAACTTGAACAAAAGCTTTAGCGGCAGCGACCCGGACATGATCATCCAGAACAACAAGCGGGTGCTCGTCACCGGATCGCTGACGTTCGGATCGGGCAACGATGCGTCGGTGTTCATCAACGACGGCGTGCTCCAGTTCAGCGGAGCGGGCACGATGACGGGTGGCTCGCCGGCGATCGGCAACACGACCGGCTCGGCCAACGCCGCCCTGTTGTTGGACACCGCCGGCGCAACGTTTGCCCGACAGATCGAGATGCGCGGTGGCTCGAGTGGTCAGCGGATCCTGGGCGGAGTCAACGCGTCGGGCACGGTCACGTATTCGGGCAACTTCGTGGCGACCAGCTCGCCGTCCGACTACGACCTCAAGGCGACGAGCGGTGGGGCCGCGAACTTCAGCGGTAGTCGAAACGTCGACGCGGGACTGCGCGTGAATCGGGCCGACGCCGACGCAACGACGTATGGCGGGGCGGTGATCCTCTCGGGCCCGACGAGTTCCAACAGTTGGAATGCGATCTATGCCGGCACGCTGCAGTTCAGCGACTTCAACCAGCTGGGGAGCTCGCACCTCGAGTTCGACGCCACCACGGGCGACTCCGGCACGCTCCGCTACACCGGCGGCTCGACGACGACCACGAAGACGCTCTTTATCGACAACCCGGGGATCACACGGGCCGGGATCGACGTGAGCCAGGCGGGCACGACCCTCACCTGGAATCCTGGAACCAGCAATCTCACTCAAAACCTCACGAAGACTGGCGCCGGCTCGCTCTCCTTTGGCGGCGCGATCACGGGCGGCTCGGTCAGCGTCGAGAGCGGTTTGCTCTCCCTCACAGCCGGCAACAGTTACGCCGGCGGCTCGTTGGTCAGCCAGGGGACGCTCATGGGAGGCGCATCCACCTCCTTCGGAAGCGGAGCCATCGTGCTGGGCGACGGCAACACCGGCACCAGCAGCATCGTCCTGGTGGCGAACAGCTCCGGGAACACGACCATCGCCAATGCCATCACCGTGGCCAACCTTGGAACCGGACTTGTCAGCATCGGCGGGACCAACACCGGCAACGCAAGTTTCAACCTCTGGAGTGGGACGCTGACGCTCAACAGGAACGTCCAGTTGTTTGGCGACACAACCCCAGGCTCCGGCGGTCGCACCTCCCTCTCCGGCCAGATCACCGGCTCCGGAGGCATCACCGTCACTCAGGGCCGAGTGACGCTCCAGAACACCACCAACAACTTTACCGGCCCCGTGGCTGTCAACAGCGGCGCGACCCTTCAGTTGGATGTCGGCGGCGGCACCAATGAAGTCATTCCCAACTCGAGTGCGGTGACGGTGAACGGTTCGCTGAATTTTGCGTCCGGTGGCGGCACGGAGACGATCGGATCCCTCGCTGGATCAGGCACCGTCTCCTCGGTCGTTGGCGGCAACTACAGCTTCGTCATCGGGGGCAGCGACAGCACCACCTTCAGCGGCGTGATCAACAACGGATCGGGAACCGTCAGCCTCACCAAGAGCGGCACGGGGGCACTGACTCTGTCTGGCACCAGCACCTACTCGGGGACCACCACGATCTCCAACGGCACGCTTCAGGTCGCCGGTCTGCTGGGGGGTGGCAACTATGGTGCCGCGATCTCCAACAACGCCTCGCTTGCCTTCAGTAACTCCGCCAGCCAAACCCTGAGCGGCGTCATCTCCGGAAGCGGCACGCTCACCAAGGCCGGCCCCGGCACGTTGACTCTCTCGCAGGCGAACTCCTACTCCGGCGGCACGGTGGTCAGCCAGGGGGCCCTCGTAGGAGGCGCATCCACCTCCTTCGGAAGCGGTTCCATCGTGCTGGGCGACGGCAACACCGGCACCAATGGCATCGTCCTGATGGCGGACACCGCCGAGAACACAACCATCGCCAATGCCATCACCGTGGCCAACCTTGGGACCGGGCTTGTCAGCATCGGCGGGACCAACACCGGATCAGGCCGTTCCAACTCCTGGACAGGGACGCTGACGCTCAACAGGAATGTCCAAGTATTCAACGATACGCCTCACGCCGACGGTCGCACCGCCTTCATCGGCCAGATCACCGGCTCCGGAGGCATCACCGTCACTCAGGGCCGTGGGCGTGTGACGCTCCAGAACACCACCAACAACTTCACCGGGCCAGTGGTGGTCAACAGCGGCGCGACGCTGCAGTTGGATGTCGCCAACGGCATCAATGAACTCATTCCCAACTCGAGTGCGGTGACGGTGAACGGTGCCCTGAACTTTGCTTCTGGCGGCGGCACGGAGACGATCGGATCCCTCGCCGGATCAGGCACCGTCTCCTCGGTTGTTGGCGGCACCTACAGCTTGGTCGTCGGGGGCAGCGACAGCACCACTTTCAGCGGCGTGATCAACAATGGATCGGGAGTCATTGGCCTGACCAAGAGCGGCGCCGGGACGCTGACTCTCTCTGGCACCAGCTCCTACTCCGGGGGCACGATCGTCTCGGCCGGCCAGCTCGTGGGCACGACCGCGAGCTTGCAGGGGGCAATCACGAACAACGCCTCCGTCGCGTTCGACCAGGCGACGACCGGCAACTACGCCAGCACCATGAGCGGCTCCGGCAGCCTGACGAAGCTGGGCGTCGGCACGGTCAGGATCACGGGATCCAACGGCTACTCCGGCGGCACGACGATCACGAACGGCACGGTCGAGATTTCGGCCGGCGGCTCGGCTGGCGGCAGCGCTGCCGGCCTCGGCACGGGCACCGTGTCGATCGGCTCGGGCGCCCAGCTGACCTATTACCTGAGCACCACCGGCTCGCACACAATCTCCAACGCCTTCTCGCTCTCGGGCGGCACGCTCTACAGCGAGGATGGTAACAACACCTTCTCTGGTCGGGTCACGCTGGCCTCGGGCGCGAGCACGATCTCGTCCCGGTATCAGGACACGATCACGCTCGCCGGGGGCCTCGCCGGCTCCGGCAACGTGCTCCTCACGCAGGCCGGCGGTCTTGGTGACGGACCGACGTATGTCCTCTCCGGCACGGGTGCGAACACGGGCACCGTTCGCGTGAGCGGTTCTTCGAATGGCAGGATCACGAAGCTGCAGGTGGCCAACGTCAATGCCCTCCAGAGCGCCACGCTCGACATGGCCGCCGGCGATGTGGGCACGGTCGAATTCACCGTTCCGGGCACCAACACCTACGCCCTCGGCGGCCTCCAGGGCGCCCGTAATCTTGCCTTCGGCGGCAACTCGCTCTCCGTCGGCGGCAACGGCCAGAGCACCACCTACTCCGGCGTGTTGACCGGCTCTGGCAGCCTGACGAAGGTTGGTGGTGGTCGGCTCGCCCTTACCGGTGCGAACACGTTTTCGGGCGCCACGAACGTCGACGCCGGCGAACTCGCGCTCAATGGCTCGATCACCGGCAGCCTAAGCGTGGCCTCGATCGCGAGCCTGAGCGGCACGGGCACGGTGGGCGGCAACGCGACGATCATCGGCACCCACTCGCCCGGCAACTCGCCTGGCGCCCAGACGTTCAACGCCAACCTCACCTATCAGGCCGGTGCGGTCGTGAACTGGGAGTTGATCGCCAACACGTCGGGCTCCGCCGGCGTGAACTACGACCAGATCATCATGCCCACAGGCAACCTCACGTTCTCGGGCTCGACGACGCTCGCCCTCTCCTTCAACAGCGCGGGCAGTGCAGTCGACTGGACGAACGCGTTCTGGAACGTGAACCGCTCCTGGACGGTCTACGACCTCTCGGGCGGCTTGACGAGCAACCTCGGCAATCTCGTCCTCGGCGGCTCGCTGCTCGACTCCCTCGGCAACTCGCTCTCGCCGACCGGCCGCGGCTACTTCACGACCGCCCTTACGGGTCAGGACGTGGTGCTCAACTTCACCGCGGTGCCCGAGCCTTCGACGTGGGCCATGGCCCTCGCCGGCTTGGCCTGCGGCCGCTGGATGCTCCGACGGCAAAAGCCGGCTGGCGGACCGCGTCTGTCATCTCTTTCGTGAGGTTCGTCTGCATGGTCTCTGTGCCGCGACTCCGCGGAGCATTGCTCGTATGTCTGCTGCTGTCGCTCGTCACCTCGGCCCATGCCCAAGATCAGACGGTCACGGGCACCGGGTCGGCTGGCTTTTCGCCGGTCACGAACTGGTCCGCAGGCAGCCGTGGATACCAGATCACGCTGCAGAGCCACACGTGGTCCGACCCGGCCAATCCCCTTCCCGGACTGCAATCCTTCGCCTCGGCCGTCTATGACAACGAATGGGTGATGGTCGCGGGCCGCACCAACGGAATGCACGATTTCACGAACAGCGGCGAGGCGAATTTTCCTCCCAACCGGCAGAACGTCGACGTGTACGTCGTCAATCCGGTCACAAAGCAGACGTGGCGCCGATCGCTCGCCGACGGCACGAGCCTCTCGCTCGATCAGCTCAGCAGGCTTTCCGCCACCAACACCCAGTCGTTCCAACGCGGCGACGGCTTCTTTGTCGCCGGCGGCTACGGGACGATCCTGACCTCCGCGTCGTACAGCTCCATCACCGGTTCCACGACCATCGTTTCCAGCGGCTCGTTCGTGACCCACAACTCGCTCACCGCGATCCACCTGCCGGAGCTGGTCGGCTGGGTCAAAAGCGGCACGGCGGCCGTGCCCACGAGTCTGCCCGCGAGCGCCGTCACCCAGATTTCCGGATCGAACGATTTCTTCGCCGTCACGGGCGGCGAGACCTTGAGAACGGCGAACGACCAGGTGCACCTGGTCTTCGGCCAGAACTTCCAAGGACCTTACACCGGCGCTTCCAACGGCATCTACACGTCGCAGGTCCGCAGCTTCACGGTGGACTACACGCCTGGCAGTGAAGGGGGCTCTCCCACGCTCTCGTACACTCCGATGAGCGCGTCGCCGGAGCCTGGCGACGACACGCTGTTTCGGCGTCGCGATCTCAACGTCGTGCCCAGCATTCGCCGCGACCCGAACGACCCCGCCGCCGTGCAGGAAGGCATGATCGCCTACGCGGGCGTGTTCACCGGCACTGCGATCGCCACGGGAACAGGCACCGTGTCGTCCGCCGGCAACGGCGTGTGGACGCTGCCGGTGGAGATCTCGGCGACCGGAACGCCTACCATGATCGGCACCACGTCGACGGCCAGCAGTTTCGTGCAGCCCATGAACCACTACGCATCCGCGAATCTGAGCGTGTATTCCGGCAGCACGGGCGACTTCACGACGTTCATGTTCGGCGGCATCACGGCCAACACCTACGACCCGCAGTCCGGCGTGCTGACCTATCAAGCGGAGTATCCCTTCACCAACCAGATCACCGCCGTGACTCGCGATCTCGCCGGCGGCTACAGTCAGCAGTACGTGGGCGAATACCCCTTCACGCCGATCGTATCCGGCACCCGCACCTTCTCGCTGTATGGCGCGGAGGCGAAGTTCTTCGCCAGCCCCGGCCTGCCGGCGAACGCGAGGTTTGAGAACGGCGTGTTCAAGCTCGACGAGCTGCTGGCCCTGGGGAGCGGCACGATCGGCTACATCTTCGGCGGGATCGTCTCCAGTGTGCCGAACACCACCTCCCGGTTCGACAGCACGGCGTCCCCGGAAATCTTCTCCGTGATCATCACCCCCGTCCCGGAACCTTCCACCTGCGTGATCGCCCTCGCGGGCCTTGCCTGCGGCGGCTGGTTGAGGCGGCGGAGACGCCGTTCCCCGTAGACCGTGGACTCCACCATGAGATTCATCACACGCAGCATCCCGGCCTTTGTCATCTGTCTTGTCGCCGTCTCGGGTGCGGCCCGCCCGGCGGCAGCACAGTCGAGTTGGAACGTCTGAACAGCCGGTGACCGTTTGGCGGCGCTCGCGGGGGCGTTCAACAACAACGTCTCGAATCCGAGCCTCCTCAACACGATCACGCTCGCTGGCAATATCTCCGGCTCGAGCCAGTGGATCGTGAATGCCAACGTGAACATCATCGGCAACGGCTACACGATCAACATGAACAACGCCGACCGGGCGTTCTTCATCACCCGCGGCACGGTGGCCATCAGCAACCTCGCCATCAAAAACGGCAACGCAGCGGGGGCACTGGAGGGCTGGGCGGCGGGGCCGGGCTCGGCGGCGCGTGCAACCTCTCCGACCCAATCGTGGCGAACCGCGCCAACGACCCGAATGCCCAGGGCGGTATGGTGAGAATTGGCCCGGGCACGCTCGGCCTCGTACAGGACGGCGCTCGAGCCGTCCTGCGGGCCAAACACGTTCATCGGCCCGTTGACAGTGAATTCCGGTACTCTCCTGACGACCGGCTCTGTTGCCTCGCTAGCGAACGTGACGAGCATCGCACTGAGCGGCGGGGCGATTGCGCTCGGCCAGATCGGTAGCATCACGAATGAGGTGGCCGTCACGCTTTCCGGCGGATCGCTCGAAGCCGCGATCAACCTCACGCAGAATTTCGGAACGCTCACCGTGGCTGGCGGCACGTCGGCGATCGATTTCTCGACATATGCCGCGACGTTCAACTTCGCCACGCTCTCGCTTGCCCCGAGCAGCCAACGCGCGATCTGGAACTACGCCGGCGCCGACGACGTGCGCAGAATCGCGACGGGCACCGCCACGGGCAGCCTGTCGCAGATTGCCTTCTATTCCGACGCCGGCACGACCTATTTTGGCGAAGGCAGTTTCTTGGGCACGACGACCGTGCCGGTGCCTGAGCCGTCGACGCTCGTCATTGTCTTTGCGGCCGCCATCTGTGGTTGATTCCTGCGGCGGTGCCGGAGCCATCGACGCTCTTCAGCGGCCTGGCCGCCAGGAGATGGCCTTGAGGTCCGGCGCCAAGCCAGGCCTCAACGGCGGCCTATGATAAGGGGGTTCGAATTTGATTCCCCCGCGGATTCCTTCACCCTTCGTCTGGGTCGGTATGCAGCAGCACCTCATCCTCGTGCCCACCGAACTGGAACGCGTCCGCATCGAGCCGGTCGTAAAGGCGGCGTATGGGGCCCCACTCCGAATCGAGTTGTGCGGATTCGGCGCCGTCGTGGCGGCGGCTCGGACCGCCAGCCTGATCGCCGAGCACCGTCCGCAGGCCGTCGTGCTCGTCGGCATCGCGGGCCGACTCTCCGACCGGCTTCGCATCGGCGAGGCATATGCATTCGAGCAGGTCGCCTGCCACGGCATCGGCGCCGGCACGGGCGCGGCATTCATGCCGGCCGAGAGCATGGGCTGGCTGCAGTGGCCGGCTGACGGACTCGATTCGGCCACGCGAGTCGGCGACCTGCTGCCGTGCACGAGTGGCCGTGTTCCCGCCACCGCCCCGCGAGCCGGCCTGCTCCTCTCCGCCTGTGCTGCGTCGGCAGATGCCACTGACGTCGGCTCACGGCTCCAGCTTCATCCTGACGCAGTGGCCGAAGACATGGAGGGATTCGCGGTCGCCGCGGCCTGCCGGCTCGCCGGCGTGCCGCTCGACATCGTCCGCGGTATCTCCAACACAGCCGGCGACCGCGACAGGTCTCACTGGCAGATCGACGCGGCCTGCCGCGCAGCAGGCGAACTGACCGCAATGCTCGTCCGAGGTCTGCCATGACCCGCCCGATCCGCCTCGGCATCTCCACCTGTCCCAACGACACCTTTGCATTCCACGGGCTGCTTACGCGGGCGGTGGACTGGCGGGGGCTCGACTTTCAGGTCGAGCTACTCGATGTCGAGACACTCAACGAACGACTGCTCGCAGGCGACTTCGACGTCTGCAAGGCGAGCTTCCACGCGGCCCTCCTGGCCGCCGCCGACGTGGTCGTCCTCCCCAGCGGCTCCGCCCTCGGCTTTGGCGTCGGCCCGCTCCTGCTCGCGGCGCAGTCGGGCACGCGGCCGACGCATCCCGGCCAGCTCACCCTCTGCCCCGGCCAGCACACCACCGCGGCCCTGCTCTTCGATCTGTTTCATCCGCGGAGTTCCCGCGTCGAGCATGTCGTCTTTTCCGAGATCATGCCGCGGCTCGAGGCCCGCACGGCCGACTTCGGCGTCTGCATCCACGAGGGGCGGTTCACGTGGGAAGCCCGCGGCCTTGCACTCGTCGAAGACCTCGGCACCTGCTGGGAAACCGCCACCGGCTGCCCACTGCCGCTCGGCGGAATTGTGGCCCGGCGCCAGCTGCACACCGCGACGATCGCCGCGGTGCAGCATGTGATTCACGACTCCCTCCGGCTCGCGCTCGGAAATCGTGATGCCGCGCTGCCGACAATGCGACCCCACGCCCAGGAGTTCGACGATCACGTGCTCATGCAGCACGTCGATCTCTACGTGAACGACTGGACGCTCGATCTTGGCCCGACCGGCGCGCGGGCCCTCGCCGCGCTCTCCACCCGCGCCGCATCGGTCGGCGTGACGGCCGCGCCGCTCGAGGTCTTCGCCGGCTGAATTTTTTGGCTTTGGCACGCGGCGTGCATGTCTCCATGGGACGTCGGGCGGTCCATGCGACCGGCCGACGTGAGACCGGGAGCCGAGCGGCGGTTCCCGGCAATTTTCCCTAGGAATGGAGAGTTCCATGCGCTGAGCCGGGGCCTGAATGGCGCTGATTTTTGGCTCGAACCGGCGGTGCGCCGCCATATTCGCAGCCTATTGCGTTTTTTTCCCGCACAACACGGCCGGAGGGACGGTTTTGGACTTTTCTGGGTCCGAAATCCGCCTCGTTCTGGGCTGGTGGTTCGGAAAAACAGCCGTATTTCATGCCGTTCGCCCCCGCCCTATCCCTGACCGATTTCCGTGGCCCACTCCCGCTGTCTCACCATTTTGGTGAGACGGTCACCAGCCTGGTGATCACCGACATGGTGAGGAGCCCCACGACGGCCGGCTTCCGGGCTGCTTCAGGCTCACACGTCTTCGGATTTCTCCATCCCTTGCCTCACCGAACCACCCCGTCCGAATTCCCAATTCCCGTCATCGGGAACCGTCATTTCTGGCCTCACTTTTAAGGATCCTTGCCATGCCGGTCCGCATGTTCGCCACTGCCCGATCTCTCGGTCTCGCCCTCGTCGCCATGGCTCTCGCAGCACCGACGACGGTGGCGGCACCGATTTCCGTCTCCGCGCTGAGCAACAACTTCAGCACGGTGTCGACTGGCAATTCGACCGTGTCCGGTTCGACGTAGTTTGCGTCCGGCTTTACGACCGGAACAGGCACTAGCTATCTGGACCTCACCGGCGTCAACCTCTCGCTGGCTTTGTCTGGCACGTCGACATCAGCGGTGCCCGTCGTGCGGATTTTCAGCGGCAGCGTGAATCCGTCGGCGGTGGTTGCGACGCTCAGCGGCCCCACGATCACCAACAGTTTTCCCGCGCAGACGTTCACATTCACGCCGCCGTCCGTGCCGCTGACGCTGTCAGCGAACACGAACTACTGGGTGGTACTGTCGGCTGCTGCGGGCGACCAATTCGGCTGGTACACGGCCGACGATTCCCCCAGCGCTCAGAATGGTTCGGGATTCAGCTTCGTGAGTGGCGTGCGGTCTTTGAACGGCGGCACTTCGTGGAGCACGAACGTGCTTGCCTCCGTTGGTGCGGTGTCCGTTCAAGTGATCCAGCCGGTGCCCGAGCCCTCCACGATCATGCTTGCGGGCATCGGCGTGGCCGGCGCGATAGTGGTCGATCAATCCCGTCGCCGGCGGTTCCGCCGCGGCAGCCAGCACGCCAGCTGAGGCCGATGTCGGTCTGATCGGTTGCGCGCAGCACCCGCGTCCGGCCCCTCGAATCCTCCTTGAGCGTGGCGAGAGTCGCCACCTGCCGCGGCTCCGCTCCTGTCGGCGTGCGACGCGCATCGGAGCGACAGCAGTGGCAGGCGTGCTGGGCAATGGCATGCTCACCAGCGCGGGAGCGTTTTGGAAGCGACAGCGGCGGATCGCCCAACCAGCCTTTCACCGCGAGAAGGTGCGGCACTTCGCCCCGATCCTGTCGCGGATGGCGGCCGACGGCGCCGCCGACTGGGAGGCCGCCGCCGCGGCCGGCGACCCGGTCGATGCCGGCACCGACATGATGCGGGTCACGCTCCGGGCCGTGGCCAAAACGCTCTTCGGCGACGACATGGCCGGGGACGCCGACGAGATCAACCGCGTGTTTCCCACGATCCTGGGCTGCCTGGCCTCCCGGGTGTCGTAGCCGGTGTGCAGACAGACCCGAAGCACCGCGACCTGCTCACGATCCTCATGCGCGCCCGGGACGACGAGACGGGTGAGACGATGAGCGACGCCCAGTTGCGCGACGAGGTGATGACGCTCCTGATCGCCGGACACGAGACGACGGCCAACGCCCTCGCATGGCTCTGGGTGCTCCTCGATCGGCACGCCGATGAGCAGGAGCGGCTCCGCGCCGAACTCGTCGCGGCGACCGGTGGTCGGCCGCCGACGGTGGACGACCTGCCACAACTGCCGCGGCTCAAGGCCGTGATCCAGGAGACGCTCCGGCTCTACCCGCCTGTCTGGATGTTCGACCGCCGCGCCCTCGGCCCTGACGATCTGGCCGGCACGCCGGTGGCGAAGGGGGATCTCGTGATCTTCTGCCCCTACGCCCTGCCCCTACGCCCTGCACCGGCGGCCGCATCTCTGGAGCGAGCCTGAGACGTTCCGGCCCGAGCTTCGCGATGATCGAGTCGCAGATCATCGTGGGCACCCTGCTCTCTCGGTTTCGCGTGCGGCTCGCCGATCCCAGGCCGATCATCGCCGAGCCCCGCGTCACGCTCCGCACGTCCCGGCCCGTCGTCCTCCGCCTGGAGCGGGCCCCGCTCGCCCCGACGTGATCCTCTCGCTCATGTGCCGCAGAACGTGCGATAGGCTCCGCAACTTGCGGGCGGGCCGCCGCGATACCGCTCGTTGGCCTTCGTCTCCACGAATGGATCGCGAAGCGCGGCCAGCAGCCGGTGCAGCGGGCCGAAGTCGCCCGACTCCGCCGCCGACAGCGCCTCTTCCACGCGGTGATTCCGCGGAATGACCACCGGATTCACCTGCCGCATGCGCGCGGCCGCCTCGGCCGGCGTGCCGGGCTGCCGCTCGAGTCGGGCGAGCCAGGCTGCCTGCCACTCACGCAGCCCCGGGGCCGTGGCGTCGCTGGCCGATGCTGCCCGTGACTCAGCCACGTTCGCCAACCGGGCAAACGTAGCCGTGAAGTCAGCCTGTGCCTCATGCATCGAGCGGAGCAGAGCGGTGAACAGGTCGCGATCCCCTACTTCTTCAGTCACGAGGCCGAGCTTCGCCCGCGCGCCGGCCAGGTACTGGCGGTCGAACCGCTCGGGAAACGTGGCAAGCACGCTGCGGACCGCTTCCAGCGACTCGTCTTCGCCACCACGCACGAGCGGCAGCAGGCTCTCGGCCAGCCGCGCGAGGTTCCAGTGGGCGATGCCTGGCTGGTTGGCATAGGCGTAGCGGCCCTGCTGATCGATCGAGCTGAACACGGTCGCGGGATCATAGGCATCGAGAAATGCGCACGGGCCGTAGTCGATCGTCTCACCCGACACGGCCATATTGTCGGTGTTCATGACGCCATGCACGAACCCCACCAGCATCCAGCGGGCCACGAGCACCGCCTGACGCTCGACGACCCCCGCGAAGAAGGCGAGCGCGGGATCGGCCGCCTCGGCGGCCGTCGGATCGTGTCGCGCGATCGCGTGGTGGAGCAGCGCGGGGAGCAGGCGGTCATCCTCCACAGCCGCCGCGAACTGAAACGTGCCCACCCGGATGTGGCTGGCGGCCACGCGGGTAAGCACGGCACCGGCCAGCGGGGCATTTCGCAGCACGAGCTCGCCGGTCGTGGCCACGGCGAGGCTGCGGGTGGTGGGGATACCGAGGGCGTGCATGCCTTCGCTCACGATGTATTCCCGCAGCATCGGCCCGATCGCGGCGCGGCCGTCGCCGCCGCGGGAATAGCGGGTGCGGCCCGCGCCCTTGAGCTGGATGTCGCACCGCTGTTTGTTCGGCGTGATCTGCTCACCGAGCAGAATGGCCCGGCCGTCGCCGAGGTTCGTGAAGTGACCGAACTGGTGGCCAGCGTAGGCCTGCGCGATCGGCTCGGCGCCGGGCGGGATTTCGTTGCCGGCGAAGACGCCGGCTCCATGGACCCGCAGGATCGTGGGATCGAGCCCGAGGTCGGCGGCCAGCGGCTCGTTCACGACCACGACCGCCGGTGACCGCACCGGCGCCGGCTGCGACGCGGCGAAGAGCGTTTCGGGGAGCCGCGCGTAGGAGTTGTCGAACCGCCATCCGGCAGCTGCGATCGAGTCGTGCATCTCGGGAATCTTTCCGGGGTGCGGAGCGGCTAACGGACGGCCGCATCCCTGCCCTCACTGTACCCGCCTGCGCAAGTTCGGCCGCCAGGCC
>Ga0315900_10000506_pt1 | contig 67920 bp, 71 predicted proteins | sample LakEriMetagenome_FD_203521 | JGI IMG/M metagenome (GOLD analysis project Ga0315900, IMG submission 203521) | Freshwater fungal communities from buoy surface, Lake Erie, Ohio, United States - Buoy 12 MA114 | ecosystem: Environmental > Aquatic > Freshwater > Lake > Lake biofilm | place: USA: Lake... | reverse complement strand
GCAAATACTGGTTCTGAATTTTGTGATACTGTTGTAGATAGTGAGTCAATCTTAAACGCTTACGATTTAAACCAGATCAAATAAAAACAACACTAATTCTTTATATCACTAATTAAATTTCTAGAACTTAATTTTCTGTAAGTAAAGTATTATTTGCATTATAATAAATAATTCTTAACTTTACAAAAATATGGGGGTGACTTGGAATTGATTACAGTAATTAGTTATTACAATTAAGCGTAGGGAAGTATGTTATACCTACTAAAAATATGCATGCACAACAATTGACAACGCAAATAAAGCCCTTGTTACTTCACTAGGTGGGGTACTTGGAAATCGTCAAGATGCAGTAGTTCGTAAGATGGTTCCAGTAATGGAAGCAGAACTTGCAGAAGCTGCTTAAAGTGAGAACGGAGTTAACACTTAATATCTACTCCAAAAGTTTCTAATACTTGAAATTATTAGATGGTGGAGTTGCAAAAATGCAGCCTATAGTTGTCAGTTCACAATTGACTAAGCTTATAAATAAATTGTAGTAGTTAGTATTGTAAGACGAGGGTTCGAGTCCCTCCACCTCCACGTAGTATAGCTCGGGTAACGCAAAAATATTACAAAAAGAAAATGTTATGAAAAGATTTAAAAACTAATTAATATATCTAAAAAATTAAATATTTCTTATCAATTAGTAAGAAATATTAAAGGTAAAAGAACTTATATTAATTTATAAATCATTGTAAGATAAAAAATGTTTAAACGTTCTTTAATGTCTCCGTAACTTGACATCAACTTAAAGTTAAAACAAAAGGTTATACATGAACCGTATCTTATATCTTAAATATATGTTTCACCAAATTAAACAAAATGAAAAATTTATGGATTGTAATTACATTAATTTCATTTCAACTTAAATCTCAGCAAATTGATCTATCTATTATTGCTAAAATAGAATCAAGTGGAAATGTTAGAGCAATAAATCTAAAGGATGGTGGTAGTAGAGGTATTTATCAGATTCATCCAGTATGTTTAGCTGATTACAATAAGCTAAATAATACAAAAATAAAACCAGATAGCTTATTCATAAAGAGTATTAATGAAAAAATAGCTAGATGGATGTTTGAGGTTCGTATTCCTCAACTTTTAAGATATTATGGTTATAAAGTAACAACATATAATAAACTTGTTTCTTATAACGCAGGTATTACTTATGTAATATACAAAAAGAAAATACCTAAATCTACTTTATCGTATATAGAGAAGTATAATAATTTTAAAAAACATATGAAATAACTATCTGACTTGAACAATCAGATAAGTTTATAACATATTCTGAACTTGTTGAATTAGAGGGATGGTTTAAGTTCGTTTGTTACATTTAATAGTAGTACAGAGGGTGTACTTTGGAATTAATACCTCAAGATTAAAAAGCTATTAAATAGAATATGTTGGCAGCAGTAGGTTATTTGGATCAGTTCATATGCCAAATAACTAATCTAAGTGAACTAGAGATGCATTTATAGTGGTGACACTATATCTTATACGTTTTTGGTGGTTTTAACGTAATTGTGCGATTTGCAAGAGACAGACTTGCAAGTAATAAACTAAAAAATAAAATTATGACAAAGAAAACAGGTAGATAAAGTATTAGGAAGAAGAGATTATGTTGTTAGAACATATAATAACTTTAAATCAAAAGAAACAGAGAAATTAACTTATTTAGATTTTACATCAGACAAAACAAAAAAGATTATGGAAAAGAATGATAAAGAATTACTTATTCTAGCTGGTGCTGCTATTGTATTAGTATTATTTATATATACATTATATTTAATTTTTAATTAATATGAAAAAATTATTAATACTTATTTTACTATTTAGTTGTAGTAAAGAAGAAATTAGTTCTTCAAGATTAAAATATGAAGATTTAACTGGAAGATGGAACTTTGAAATATCGGATGTTGGTACAACATATGATGCATCATTTGATATATTAAAAGCTACTACTCAATTATCATCAACTAATGGAGATATAAAGATAGGTGAATTATATACACATAATGTTGATTTATCTATTAATAAAGTAAAAGTTAAAACTTTATCTAATGAAAGTACATATTATCCATTAAAAAGATTTAATAAACCTTTTAATGATATAATATTATATTATAATAATTTAGATAAAGGTAGATATGAAATGTTACAATTAGATAGTGTAACAATTGTATCTAACGAATTAATTAAATCTAATAATTATACATATATCAAAGGTTTAAATAGTAAACGTAAAGTTGATGTAACTATTAATCGAGTAAAATGAAAACATTACAATTTATTAAAGAAAATTATAAATCTCAAGCTTTAGATAGTAGAGATTTTAATAGATTAGTTCAATTCATACCAGAAATAGAATTAAAAGATTTTGGTATTAGTTTGAAAGATGAATTTGTTGGTAAGCATCAACATATAGAATTTACAAAAGAAAATATTCTAAAACAATTACAAAAAGATGTTGCTTTTGGATTTACAAAAGCTCTTGATCAAAGAGGAATATCATCATCTTTTATGTTTACAGTAGTATCTATGTGGAATTGGATTCTTGAAGAAGGATTAGAAAATTATGATCAAGATAATGGTTATGCTCAATATGGATTACCATTATTTAAAGCTACAGCTTTAAAATACGGTTTTGATAATCCAATAGGAGATGATCAAGGTAATGAAGATCAATATGCAGCTTAACAAAATTCTATGAATATTTTTGTAACAGACAATTCTCCTATTCAATCAGCTATTAACTTAGATGATAAAAGGATTAAGCATATGCCTAAAGAATATATTGAATGTCTAACAGCATATATCCATTCTGTTACAAATAATTGGGTTGTACCATTTCCGTTATGGGGTGATATAGATAGAAATGAACCATTGTTTCTATATAATCATCCTGTAACTAAATGGGTAAGAAAAGATAGAGCTAATACTTGGTGGTTATATATTCATCTTCTTGAAACATTTAAAGAATATGAGTATAGATTTGATGATGTTAATCCAGTAAAGAGATACTTACCAAGTATTACTCCATTTATGATTGAAACAGATAGTAAGCCTAAATCTTTTCAAAACTCATCTTTGTATAAGCAATTACCAGTTATTGAAGCATATAGAGCTACTATGATCAATAAATGGACAGTAACAGATAAAGTACAACCTGTAAAATTCACTAAAAGAGGTAAACCTGATTGGTTTAAATGATATGAAAACAATACAATTACCAGATATGTATCAACTTGAAAATGGCGTACTTATTATATATTTGTGTGGTACTAAAAGATTTATAAGTAATTCTTGGTATGATGATATAGATACAGATAATTTATGAAAGATGAACTTATTAGTTATGAAACAGCTAAATTAGCTAAAGAAAAAGGATTTGATGAAGAATGTAAGTATTACTATGATACAGAAAAAGAGTTAGATGATTTTAGTTATTATGCTGGCAATGGTACAGGTTTTGATCAAAATTCTACTTGTAAAGAAAATGATTATTATAATCATAAAATAGATTTTGTAGTACCAACTCAATCATTGTTACAACGTTGGTTAAGAGAAAAACATAAACTTCATCTTTCTGTTTCTTATTCAGTTGATCATAATAAATATTCAGTTAATGGTTATGATGAATATCATTGGAATGAGTTAAAGAAAAGAAATCCTAGAAGTGAAGGTAGATTTCCTTATCCTTATAGATCAAATTTTATTGAAAATAAATGGATTTATAATACTTATGAAGAAGCATTAGAAGTAGGTTTACAAGAAGGATTAAAATTAATTACAATTTAAAATAAAATATATGTCAACACAAAAAGTAAAAGTAGAAGAATTAACAATTGAAGGAGTAGTTTATGTTCCAAAAGACTCTCAATTATCAAAAGTAATTGAACTTAATGGAGAAGAATCATTATGGGAAATCGGTAAAAATTATCTAATTAGAACAGTTACAATGATTCAATTAGGTAAACTTAAAAAAGTAACTGATAAAGAATTATTATTATCAGATGCTTGTTGGGTTGCTGATACAGGTTTATTTACAGATGCTCTTAAAGATGGAAAACTTAATGAAGTTGAAATGTTTCAAAGAGATGTTATTGTAGGTAGAGGTGGTATAATTGATGCAACTGAATGGCTAACTGATTTACCTAAAACTAGAAAATAATGAATGCTGCATTATTAAGATTAGGATACGAAAATAGTAGGAGTGGGAGTTGGAGTGGGAGTGGGAGTTGGAGTGGGAGTAGGAGTGGGAGTAGGAGTGGGAGTTGGAGTGGGAGTAGGAGTAGGAGTGGGAGTAGGAGTGGGAGTAGGAGTGGGAGTTGGAGTGGGAGTAGGAGTAGGAGTGGGAGTAGGAGTACAAGCGATTAAAGACAATAAGTTGTAGGTCATAGCACAATTTGTTTAGGGTTAAGAACTGGATAGCAATATCTCGTTCTTTTTATTTAAAATAATATGAATGACAATGAGGTTTTATTAAAAAGATATATGATAAAGTTAATTTTTATTGTACTTCTTATGTGTGCTTTCTATATAGTTACTTCTATTGCAGAAGCTAACTTTGCAGCAGCATCATGGAGTACAACAGGAGCAACTGTATATTATATAATAAGTATTCTGTTTTTCATGACAGTACTTACAGATAAAAAATAGAATTAATTAGCTAAATTAATAAATAGACGGTAACCAATCCGATTTGGGAGTAGAAACGTAAAATAAAGTAAAAACAATTAAACACTCGTAAAGAGTAAATCAAATGGGAAATTTAAAAATTCGTTCAGTAGGTAATGTAAAGACAGCTTCTGATGGTCGTCAGTATTTTCAAGTAGGTTTTTCTGCTGGCATTGGTCAGAAAGAAGTAACTCGTTTAATTTGGGAAGAATTTAAACGTGATTCAGGAACTGGTTTTCCTACAGATGAAAAAGTTTGGAAACGTGGTACTCATAAAGATTTTATGGATGCCATGAAAGCTGGTGAATTAGTACAAGCTGAGATTGTATCTCGCAAAGTTGAATCTTACGAGATTCGTGAGACTAAAGTAGATAGCTATACAGCTATTGTTTTTGCTGATGAAAAAGTTGAAGCAGTATTTGCTGCTGCAAATCATCCAATTTTGGATGAAGAAACAGGTGAACTTATTGGTAAAAAGCAACCAAAAGCTGTTCTTGCAACTCGCTTGACTGAGAAAGATGCAGAAGCTGTAATTGATTTTGCAAAGTAAGATGTAACTTAAAGAGTAGCTAGAAATAGCTACTCTTTTTTAATTTTTTAGTATAATAAAACTTTAAATAAATAATCTATGACACCAACTAATAATTATATATGGAAAGATATAAATGGAGTAGAATTAGACATGATGCAGATGGATGAAAAACATCTGCAATATGCACATACTCATGCTTGTATCAAAGAATTTAAATATCATGAACTATCTGGATTCTTTTCAGATAAACGTGATCAACTAGAAGAAGTAGCAAAATTAAGAAAGATTGAATTAAGTTTTCCAGATGAAGCTCATCCTTCAAAGAAATGGGGAAATTATTTCTGTAACATTAGAAAAACAAAAGCGGTTGTACCAGTTTTAGCAATCAGACAACCGCTTATGAAAAATTATAAAGGATTAGAACAAGTAAATATTCTTGATTAATCCTTTAGATATAAATTGCAAAGCATCTTGAATTTGCTCAAGACCTTTAGTTTTATTAGGCTTTGTTTCATTTACGGAGCCTAATACAGCTAATTTTGGCTGTTCGATAGGTGTTTGTCCGTTTTTCATATTATTGTTGTTTTGTTGACACAAAGATACGAACGAAATTGGAATAAAAAAGTTTAAACTAAAATATATATGTATGTTTTTTACGATAAAGAAACTTTAAAAAACTGTTTTCTATCAAGTTTTAAGGTTAAAGACACAAATCAATGGTATGATTTTGTCATTTATAAAGAAAGAAACGACCTGTTAGCCTATGTCAACTTCTTGTCTAATGTCAAAGGTGAAATAGGTTATAATTGCGTAAAATTTGACGCACAGGTTCAGCAATGGATTATAGATAATGTTAAGAGACTGATTCTTTTGCCCACAGATCAAATTACTTATGAAATACACCAGTATGCCACCCAAGTTATAGAGAAGTCAAATAACAGGCAGTTTTTAGATTTTCCAGAGTGGAAGCTTTATATACCTCAATGCGATCCCTTTCTCATTAATCATTACGATAATGAGGCAAAGAGAACTTCTTTGAAATGGCTTCAATTTGGTATGAATTGGAAGAATTTAGTTGAAATGAATGTAGATCATAATGTAGGTATATCTACTCAAGAAGAATTGGCTAATCTAATAGATTATTGTCATAATGATGTAGATTCTACAGAAAACTTTTATAATATAACTAAAGGATTAACTGAAAACTCTGAATATAAAGGTAAAGATCAGATACAATTAAGGAAAGATATTGGTAAATTAATAGGTAAATCAGTAATAAATTGGAATGATGTAAAGATAGGTGAACAATTTAACTTTATAAATTATACAAAAGCTACAGGTAAATCTAAAGATGAACTATATCATGATAAACGAGAAGCTTATCAACAATTAATCTATCTTAAAAACACTATTCCTCCTTATATTACATTTAAAACAGAGATATTAACTAATCTTCTGAATCGTATTAAAGCTACTTCTATTAATATAGGTAATGATACTTTTAAAGAATCAGTAACTATAGGACATAGCACTCATAATATGGGTTTAGGTGGTATACATTCAAATGAAAGCTTTAGAAAAATAGTAATTAAACCAAATCAGATATTACGTGATGCAGATGTAGGTGGACAATATCCATCTGCAATAGTTAAAAGAGGATTATATCCTAAACACTTATCACCTATCTGGAATGAGCAAATAAAGAATAATATTAATGAGAGATCAAAACTAAAACCATTAGCTAAAACTAATAAATCTGCTGCATCTTGGAGTGAAGCTTATAAATTAGCTAATAACGGTGGCGGTTATGGTAAGTTAGGAGAAGTTACTAATTGGCAATATGATATGGAAATTATGTATTCTGTAACTATTGGTTGTCAATTAGAAATCTTAATGTTGATAGAAGATCTAGAGCTTAATGGAATATCTGTTGTTTCTAGTAATACTGATGGTATAGTATCTTTATTTGATAAATCTAAAGAAGAACTGTATAATAAGATATGTAAAGAATGGGAAGTAAAGACTAATTCTACTGTTTATGGTAAATTAGAATTTGCTGATTATAAATCTCTTATTCAAGCTAGTGTTAATGATTATTTAGCTGTTAAGTTAGATGGATCATTAAAATATAAAGGTGATTTTGAGATAGATAAGCTATTACATAAAAACAAAAGTAGAAGAATAGTTCCTTTAGCTCTTAAAGCTTATTATGTAGATAATATTCTACCTGAGGAGTATATAAGAGCCCATAAAGATATATTTGACTTTTGTTGTGCAGTTCGAGCTGATAGCACAATGAGCTTATATACTTTAAATGGATTAGATTATACTAAACAACAGAAAACTTGTAGATACTATATATCTAATAGTAAAGATATTCTATTAAAACGTATGAAACCTAATCCTAAAAAGAAACCAAAGATGCAATACGACATATTTGGTAACTTAGATATAGGAGTTAGAGAACATCAAGTAGAAGCAGGTTATCATGTTACACTATTTAATAGATACTTTGATTCTGATAATTATAATATAAATTATGATTATTATATAAGCAAAGTATATAGTATAATAAATAATATGAAGGATTTTAACATACAAGAAAAATTTATATGAAGATAACGGCAGTGCAACTAATAGAATATGCTTATCGAAATAAGATCACAAGTTGGACAGCAGATCATTGTGCTACATGTGACTATCCTATTAAGTTTCTATTTATTGATGAACATACAGTTAAACATGACCCAGGTTGTAGTTGTGGAGAAGAAACTCTTAGACATACACGATATGAATCATCATCTTGGCAACTTGTAGCAGACTGGATAAATCAACAAACAGATGAAGAAAAAATTAAAGAAATTAAAACATTTTGGAAGATATGACAGATTTAAAAGAACTAGTTAATAAACCTCAAACAGTAATTGAAGATTATCTACTTACTGTAGAAATTGATGATTTTATAAAAGATGTTGAAGCATTAATTCCTGTAGTATCTAAATCTAAAAAAGAATTTTTAAATGATGATGATTTTGATGCACTAACTAAATTAGGAGATATAGAATGACAACTTTATATAGTTTAGATAAAAAAGGTAAGATTAGAGTATTTAAAGGTGAAGTAGGTAAAGTTACAAATACTTTGTCAGTAGTAACTACTTGGACAGGTTTAATTGATGGTCAACTTACTGAAAAACAATTAAATATTACTAAAGGTAAACAGAAAAGATCAATACATGAACAAGCAGAGTTTGAGTTTGCATCTTTATTGAATGAAAAGTATAATGAGGGTTATAAGTCAGAAGAACATCTTCTTGCTAAATTAGGTGAACCTTTTACAAATGCAGGTAAACACTTTATAGAAGATATTTATAAAGCAATAGGTATAACTTACAATACTAATAAAGATTGGTTACCATTATGTATGTTAGCTGATAAGTGGAAAGATAAAAAATCTAAAGTTAAATATCCTGTACTTGTACAACCTAAATTAAATGGAGTACGTTGTATTGCTTTATATAAAGATGGTAAAGTACTTTTATTAAGTAGAGGTGGAGGTTACTATATCATGCCACATATTCAATCAGCACTCCTCCCTTTCTTTATAAGCAATCCAAACATTCAACTTGACGGTGAACTATATAATCATGGTATGCCATTACAGAAAATTGTAGGTATATGTACTTTAGAAGATGAAGCTCAGTTTAGTAGAAAGTTACCTATTCAATATTGGATATATGATTTAGCTATCGAAAAAGTAAAACAAGAAGAAAGATTTAAAATCTTATCTAATTTTACAAATCTTTGTAATATTAATCCTATTAAAGTTTTAGTTACAATACCTACACTATCAGAAAAAGACGTTGAATCACTTCATAATACTTGTGTAGAACAAGGATACGAAGGTGCTATTGTTCGTGATCCTAATGCATATTATCAATTTGGATTTAGAGATTCTTGTTTATTAAAAGTAAAAGAATTTCAAGATGAAGAATTTGAAATTGTAGGTTGTGAAATTGATCCAAATAAAGGTATTGAAAGTTTCGTATTTATCTTAAAAAATAATTTAATATCTGATGTTGAAGGAATAAATTTAAGATTTAAAGCAAGACCTACTGGTACACTTGAAGAAAAAGATATTTGGAGACAAAATATTGATAAATATATTGGTAAAAAAGCTACTATCAGATTTCAAGAACGTACAGAAGATGGTTTACCACATCAAGCTCATGTTAGACATAAAGATAGTCCATTATTAATTGAAGCAATTCGAGATTATGAGTAAATTATGATAGTTCAAAATTATAAACAAAGTGAAATAGATGGTGATGATTTTGAAGGAGTAGATGCAAGTATTGATGAAAGTAATCTAGGGTTTCTATTTGATATTGTATCAAAACAAATGTATAGACGACCAATAAATTCTATTGTTCGTGAAATTACATCAAATTGTTTTGATAGTCATATAGAAGCAAAAATTGATGATCCAGTAGTAGTTATAATGAAACATGATGAAGGTGGTGATTATATCTGTTTTAAAGATATAGGAGTTGGTATGAGTCCAGAAAGAATGAGTAAAACTTATTCTAAATACTTTTCTTCAACTAAAAGAGGAAGTAATGACCAAATTGGAATGTTTGGTTTGGGTTCAAAAAGTCCTTTATCATACACAGATTTATTCTACTTAACTACTAATTATAATGGTAAGAAATATGAATATCAAATTCATAATGGAAAGAAAACACCTAGAATAGATTTATTAATAGAAGATGATACAGATGAAAGAAATGGTACAGAAGTAAAAATTTATATTAAAAATACTGCTGACGTTTCTTCATTTGTATCTGCTTGCAAAAGTGAATTGATATATTTTGATAATGTTTATTTTAATAGTTATTATAAATTTAATAACGAGTATAATATTTTAGAATATAAAACTTTCAAATATAGAGATGATACAAAATATAGCAATCAACTTCATTTAATTATTGGAAAAGTTCCATATCCAATATCATGGGATGAAATAGGTTTAAGTCCAATAAATATACCATGTGGACTTAAATTTGAAATAGGTGATTTACAAGTAACACCTGAAAGAGAGAGTATTAGATATGTAGATGTTATTAAAGAAGATGGAACTACAGAATCTACTAAAGAAATAATTCTTAAAAAGATACAAGATTTTAAAGAAGAAATAGAATCTTTACATGATAAGAATATAGATAACATATTTGATTATTATCCTGATTATTTAAGATATGAACAAGATAATAGATGTTATGTAACTTTAGATGAAAATATTAGATTAGATGTTAGTTCTTTAATTAAAAAACCAAAAGGAATATTTAGTCCATTACAAGATTTTGTTGGTAAAATTCCAACTAATTTATTTTATGAATATTCATATACTCAACGTTATGTAAGAAATAAAAAAGTTGCAAATAGTCATGCTAATTTAAACTATAATAATCTAGAAACTTCTTTTACATTAAGTCCACCTAAATCAGGTAAATTTAATACAAAGAAGTTAGCTTACTTATATGATAAAGCTTTTGACCTTACTGATGCTCATACATTTTATTTGTTTGATCATAGTTCTAATAGAAATTTAAGACAAACACTAAATTATCTAGAGATACCTATTGAATCAAGTAAATATGACTATTCTAAAACTAATGCAACTCAACAATTAAAACTATTTAGAGATTATGTAAGTAAAGAAATTAAAAGACTTACATATAATGCTGATGATATTCATATAGATGAAGATTGGTTAAAAAAGTATAACTTAGCTAACAAAGTAAAAGTAAACAAAGAAGAAAATAGTTTTCTTGTTTATAATTATGGTGGTCATACTTTAGCTGAAAAAGAATATATAACAGTTGATCAACTTCAAAAGTTTACAGGATTTATTATATATGGATTTGAAGAAAACGAAGATTTAATAAGAAATTTTCGTAATTTACTTATAAATAGTAAATATGGTAGTTCTACAAATACAATAAATTCAAAGATGTGTAGACTTTATAAAATAGCTGAACGTAATCAGAAATACTTTATAGGTGTAATAAAGAACGCATCACATATAGAAACATTTATGGGAAATAATAGAATATTTAAAAGATTTGCAACAACAGCATGGATTCAAGAAGAAAGTAAAGCTCTTTCTTTAAAAGGTTATAGAACTTCTCAAGAAGGAGATTTTGTAACAGTTATGGAAAACATATTCCCTCCAGTATCTCAAACTTTAAAAGATTTAGAAGCTGCTTGTGATGATTATGGAAAAACAGCTTACACTTCTGTAGATAATAAGTTATCAAAAGAGTTCTTTAAAGATATGGTAAATGTTGCTAAAGAATATAATCTTTATGATAAAGAGATGTATGATGCTCATCTAAAGTTAGAGAGGTACGTTAAAGGTTTAGATTTAATTAATTATATAGTTTGTAAAGAAGAAGTAATTCCTTATCTTGTAGAATATTTAAAGCTGAAAGGCAAAAAAGTAGATTCTATTTGGAATTCACAAGAACAATACGAACTTGATCTAATTAAAGAATCATTAGAAAAGATGATATATCTTTGTAGTGTATATGAAGATAAAAGATTCTTAGGTAAAGGAGATTCTTTTTATGATCACAAAAGTAATAGAAGAACTTCTAAAAATTCAAAAACTAATGATATTAAAGTTAAACATCTTTCTCAAATTACAAAAATAACTAAACAATTTCAAGGATTACTAAATTATAAACAATATGTCGCAAATTAAATCACAATCAGCAGGTGCTTATTTTACTGCAATAGTAGATAAGAAAAAGTACACTATTAAACCGGATTCAGAGGCTAGAACCCTAATCAAAAAGGAAATATCTGCTTACAATTTAAAAAATTCTCAAAATAGATTGAAGAAAATTCTTTCTTTACTTAAACCTAAAGAAGAAAAAGCTAAACAAGAATTACTTGTTGTTAAAAAGCAGTTAAAGAATAAAGAAAAAAATGCTAAAAAAGAAATTACAGAAAAAAGTGAAGCAATTACTAATGTAGTTCAGGCTGTTGAGAAAATTGTTGAACAGAAAGAAGAAGTTAAACAAGAGCAATTAGTCCAAGTACAAGAACTTACCAGATATTCAAGATATGTAGGGTATGTTCATCCTGTAACTGGAAAAGTTTGGAATGGTGAAAAATACAATTAATGGATAAAGAATTTTTATTAGATTTAATAAATAATAATCCAATAGTACTATTAGCTATTAAAGATAAAAATTCTATAGACTTTATAAACAATCAACTGCCATATTCAACAGGAATAGAAATAGAATGCAATTCATTAGATAATTTTGATGAAAGTATATTTGAAAAGATTCCTGATATTATGGCAGTTAATTGTGATTCTTGTGAAAAAAGATTTAGAATACCTAATGGACTAAGAGGAATTATTTGTTTATATAATATTTGTCAAGAATTACCTAAATATTGTAGTTTAAATCTTGGAAGCGGAATACACTATCATATTGACTGTACAGAAACTTCAAAGAAATTACATACTAAACAAGTAATTAATAGGAATAATAATTGGATAATAGATGATTTAGCTCGTTGGGAAACTGCAAAAGATACTACATCTAATGATGCTAAATGCGATTTAATTAGATGTTGGTGTCATTTTTCAACTGAATTTTATACTATTGAAATAAGAATAGGTGAAATGACTTTTGATTATTCAACTATAATTAAACGCATATTAGATGGTAATAGAATAGTAAAAAAATTAAAACAAATAGAATTAGGAGAAAGTTTTGTAACTGAACATCTAAAAGATCATTTTCAACCTATTGACACTTCTAAAATTCTATTACATCTTAAAATATCTAATTTAACTCAATTAGAAACTAAAATAGAAACTATGAGAAGTGCAGTAAAAGAACTAGAGAAAAATCTAAAAGCTTTTGATGTTGTTTCTACTGACTATTCTACTGCTACTATTACAATTAAATCACGAGTAAAGAAATTTATATGAGTTTAAAAACAATTAATGGTGACCTTCTGAAGCTTACTTCAGAGGGTTACTTTGATTATATAATGCATGGTTGTAATTGTTTTTGTACTATGGGTGCAGGTATAGCTTTACAAATTAAAAATAAATTTCCAGAAGCTTATATAGTTGATAAAAAGACAGTATTAGGTAGTATAATGAAACTTGGAAGTTATACTTTTGCTTTTAACAAAGAATCTTGTACAACTATTATTAATTTATATACTCAACATGCTCCTGGAAATAATTTTGAATTATCTGCTTTAGATTTAAGTCTTAGAAAATTTGTACATAACAATCAACTTACTACTCATAGAATTGGTTTACCTTATATTGGTGCTGGTATAGGAGGAGGTAATTGGGATGATATTTATAAAGTTATAGAAAAGCATTTAGGTAAATATAATACTACAATTGTTAATTATAAAAAATGAAACTTGATCCTATAAGACTTGCAAGTCAACAATCTGCATTTGAAGCTTGGAGAAAAGGTAAGGAAATAAATGGAATACTTAGACCTGCTATAGGTGCTCTTGAATGTGTAACTGGATGGGGTAAAACATACGTTATTATACTTGCTATTAAATTCATGAATAGTAGATATAATGACAGACATGCAATTGTTATAGTTCCAACAACAAAATTATTACAAGATTGGATAGGATATTACCATGAAGATGATAATGGTAATAAAATATTTATTGAAGGTCATATTCAGAAACATAATCTAAAAAATCTTAGAGTATTTGTAATTAATACATTTGTAAAACATAAAAATTGGGAATGTGATTTATTATGTGTAGATGAATTGCACAGAATTTGCAATACAGATTCTCAATTTTTTTCTACTGTATTGTCTATAACTAAATTTAAGTTTTTCATGGGCTGTTCTGCTACCTTATCGAAAAAGGAGAAGGACTTCCTAGCATCACTTAATATACCTATTGTTTATACAGTTACAGAAAGAGATGCTCAAGTTAATGGTTATGTAGCTCCTAGTTCTATTTATAACTTAGCCATTCCTTTATCAGTTGAAGATCAAGAATTTAATACTAAGATAAATGAGAAGTTTAAGTATTATTTTGGTAGATTTCAACATGAATTTGATCTAGTTAAAGCATGTAATGCTGGAAAAGGTGTTAAAATGTCTGTTAAACTTAGAAATGGTACTTATCTTGGTAAGAAAACTTCTACTGAATGGATAGCTGAATTAGCAAGAGTAAATAATTATGATGGAAATCCTAAGCATCCATATTCTCCAACTAATATAGCTAGAAATGCTGCTCAATGTATGGCTGTTATACATGAACGTAAGAACATGTGGCAGAATTTTCCTTCTAAGTTGAAATATGCTGTAGATATTATTAAAAAGTTTCCGTTACAAACCATTGTTTTCTCAGAAACTTCTGCATTTGCAGACAAATTAACTAGTTTAATTCCAGAAATTTGTGTATCTTACCATACTAATTTAAAAACTATAGGTATTAAAGATGGACAAGAGATTGAAGTTACTGATGCTGTTCATAAAAAGAAATTAGTAGCAGATGGATATACTATACTAGGTACTGCTAAACGTAAAAATTTAGCATTAAAACGATTTATTGATCCTAATGATCCTACAAGAGCAATATCAACTGTAAGAGCTATGGATGAAGGAGTAGATATACCAAATGTATCTATGACTTTACAATGTGCATATAGTTCTAAAGCTAGACAAGGTACTCAAAGAAATGGAAGAAGTGGAAGATTAGATTATGAGAATCCAAATAAGAGAGCTTTAAATATATGTTTATATATGGAAGGTACTCAAGAAGAGAAGTGGTTACGATCTAGTCAAGAAGGTAAGACAGTTATAAATGTATCATCAATAAATGATATAAATATAAATCAAACAATACAACTCAAAACAAATTATGAGCCAGACGAAGAGATTATTATTGAACAATCAAACATTGAATCTGGAGTTAGCAGGATTGATAGTTAGTATGGATTTAATTCCAGATTTTAGTGATATAGATTTTTATAAACAACAATTAAAAGAAACCTTTAATCATGATTATGAAAAAATAGAGATACAAAATAGTTTGGAGTTGTTGCTAGGTCAACAAGTTCAAGAAGAATTATTGGTATATCCCGATGATCACATAAATGGAATATAAATGTTATACGAAATAGACAAAGAAACAATAGACTTTTTATGCAAGCACAAGATAACATTTAATCAGTTCGCTATTTGTCTTCTTATATATAAGAAAGATACTGCTACTATTATCAGAATTAATGAAGAAATAGGTGTAATAGGAAACTATTTAATCCATAAAGGTGTTAATTCAGTAGGTAAAAAGTTATTTAAAACTGAACTTGACGATCTTATTGATAGAGGATTTATAACTCATGTTTTTGTAGACAAGAGAGATGAATATTCTTTAGATAACTACATTGTTAATGACAAGTTTAAAGAAGGATTTTTAGATGAAGAAGGAGATATGTTTGAAGAGTTGTGGCAAGCATATCCTAAGATGATGTATATTAATGGTATAGAATATCCATCTAAAACTGGAGATTATGAAGAATTAAAAGAAAAGTATATTCGTCTAATCAAGAACAGTAAAAGGAGACATAAAGAAGTACTTAGTAAATTAGAAATACATAAGTCTGTTAATAGATATGCTTTTATGGGTATTGAAAAGTATATTGGTTCTAGACAATGGGAAAATGTAGAAGATGTTAAAGTATCTAAATTAGTATGATAAAAATCGAAGATTATAAACATATATCTACTGTAGTTGAAGATACTAAGAGAAAAATAGATCAATACAGAAGTGGAGAGTTAAAACCTTTAATTACTTCTTCTAAGAAAGAACAAGAACATCTGATGGGGTATTTTCCATCTAACCAAATTACAATAGCTGCAAGATTAGGTGTAGGTAAAACTGCAAAAATAATCTCTGATATGTATGACTTTTGTAATCCTAGTTTAAATTCTCATTATGTAAATAAGATAATTATCTTATATGATAGTTGGGAAATGACTGAAACTTCTAATATGCTTAGATTTATAAGTAGACAAGGAGAAATTGAAGTTAAGAATATACTAGATTATAAAAGAAAACTTTCAGAAGAACGAGTTAATCAATTAAAAGCTATTGCTGATACATTTAAAGGATTACCTATTTTTATTAATACAAGACCAACAACTGTTAAAAATTGGGAAGCTAAAAAAGAACAAATTCAAGGTCAATATCCTGGATATACTATAGTTAATATATTTGACCATGTTAGATTAGTTTTAAAAGAAAATGAATCTAAAGAAGAAGAATTAATAAGTGGTCTTATGTTGGCAGGAATTAGAATAAAGAATAGATTTGATATGATCAATATATTCTTATCACAAATGAACAGATCAATTGAAACTGGAGTTTCTAGAAATCAACTAGGTACATCTACTCCGGTTTTATCTGACTTATTTGGTTCAGATTCTATAGGTCAATGTAGTGACATAGTTATGGCACTTCATAGACCTGGAATGTATGGATTAGAAACATTTGAAAAAATTCCAACTGGTATAGATAAAAATAACCCATCTAAACCTGATGATTTGTTACTTGAATGTATTATAAAGAATAGAGATGGTTGGACAGGTAATATTGCTATGAAACATAATCTTGCTCATAATAGAATATATGATTATGATTTTAATCAAAACAAACCAACTGGTCTAACACCTATGAATGAAGCAGTAAATAAGCAAATTAATGAATCAAATACACTTGAAAATAACTGGTAAATATGTATCATTATAAAATATTATTAATAGGAGAATCTGGTGGAGGTAAAACTTATTCATTTAGAAACATGAATAGAAAGACTACATTATTTATAAATGTAGAAAATAAACCACTTCCATTTAAAGGTTCTTTTGAAAATACAGCTATTCCTAGTACACCTCAAGATGTACTTACATTTTTACAAAAAGGAAGTAGTAATCCAAACATAGATTGTATCATATTAGATAGTTTCTCAGCTTATATAGATTTACTTCTATTACAAGCTAGAGCTACTAAAACTGGTTTTGAAATTTGGAGTTATTATAATGAGCAAATAGGAAAACTTAATGATTATATTAAGAAAGTACAAAAACCTGTATTTGTAGTTGCTCATTATGAAGTTCTAACTGATGAAGTTGGAGGAATGAAGAAGAAACGTGCTAAAGTAAAAGGTAATGAGTGGTCAGGTTTTATAGAAAAAGACTATACTATTGTTATCTATGCAGAATCTAAAGTTGAATTTGGTGAGACAAAAGCCAAACATTTTTTCACTTTACAAGCCGATGGCATAAATTCAGCTAAGACTCCTCCTGATATTTTTGGACAAAACGTAAGTGTAATTGATAATGATTGCAATTTAGTTTTAGAAAAAATTACAGAATTTAGTAAGTAATTTTGGAAAAGTTCTGAACAAGGCTTATCTTTATGGAATAATCAACTAAAAATTTTAAACAATCTAAACTAAACAATTATGGATTTTTCACAATTTGAATCAGTAGACAATTCTCACGAAAGAAAAGGTGGGTACACTCTTCTAAGAGAGCAATCATTTGACAATCTTAAATACCGTAGGGCAGTTAAGAAGCAAAAGATGGAAGATGGAACAGTAAGTGAAACGATTGAAGGACGTTTCTATATCTCCAATTCTCGTTGGAACACTATGAATCTTGATGTAAATGGCTTACGTCAATTTACAGCACCAGATGGAACTACTATTCTTGCACTTGTATCTGATGAAAATGCATCTATTCTTAAACTATCTAAGAAAAGCAAAGATGGTAAGAAAGTTAAGAACTTCAAATCTCCTAAATTTGAGCTTGCAATTGAAGCTCTAGGTCTTATTGATACTAAAAAAGTAGGAGAGAATCAATTTCTTGATCTTGAATCAGTAGGAACTAATGTAACAATCAAAGGTGTTCCTGTAATTGAAGCATTTAAACTTTCAGTTGGTGCTGCAAAACCTAAAGCAGTTACTCCAGTTGAAAAAATTGAAGCTGCTCCTGTAGCTGAACAACCTAAAGTTGCTGCTCCTGTAGTTGCTGCTGATGATTGGAGCTAATATTTAAGTAAAGTTTGTGGACTTTACAAGGGTAGATAGTAGGTAAGAATACTATTCTACCCTATCTTTTTTAACTTTAAAATAATAATATATGTTTGATAATAGTAAAGTATCTGATATTTCTGTAATTAAACCTGCTGAAAGAGTAGAAGGTTGTGAATTAGTGAAACTAAGCAGAGATAAAGATCCAAATTCTAAATCTTATCGTTCTGTAACATTCTCTTTTAAGCAAAAATCTACAGGAGCAGAATTAGCTCATAGAGAGTTTGCTCCTAATAGAGTAATTGCAGGAAAGACATTAGATGATGATAATTTTAAGAAAAACATTACGTTAGCACATTCAAGAGTTGCTCATATTACTAGAGCTTTTCTTGATGAAGCTACATTTGAGAAGATTAAAATTGCAGATTCAGGTCTTGCAAATATTGACAAGATGTGGGATGATTATATTGCAATGACAGGTGCAGCACTTCAAGTAGATGCTACAGGTGTACCTCAAAAAGCTAAAGGTATTGAATGTGCATTGAAAGTTGTATATAATGGTAAATATTCTGCACTTCCTAAAGTTGCACCATTTATCAGTACAGCAAATCATCCTAAGCAATTCAGTACTAATCCTCAATATGATAAGTATGTATTATCTGCTATTCAACCAGATGCAGAAGCACCTGCTGGAGGTGGATTTACAGCAGGAACTGGAACTAACGGATTTGGAGCACAAGCTCCAACAGGAGACTTTAGTTCTGCACCAGCAGAACATGCTAGTGGATTTTAATTAAATAGAGGAGGGAAACCTCCTCTTTTATTTATGAAGCTAATCATAGCTATTATACTAGAAAAGTTACATAGATATGTATTTGATAATATCTATATTTATAAAAGAGGTGATTTTACAAGAATAGATAATCTGATTATAGCATTTTATCGAAAAGCTATTAAAATTCATCCTACTTTTAGACAGCAATTAAAATTAACAGGAAAAGAAAAATATAAAAGATATACTTAATAAATGTTTAATAATGTTACAACAATTATTACAAAAGAATATATACTTTCAAAAGTTTCTCAAGAACAAATCTTTCTAAAATATCTAGGGTTTGAACCAACAGATAGAGGTCAATTTGTAAATCCATTACGGACTACTGATTCAAATCCTGGTTGTAGCTTTTATATAGATGCTAGAGGTTATTGGAAATTTCATGATGTAGCTGCTAAATATAATTGGGATTGTTTTAATGTTGTTGAGTATAACTATAACTTAGGATTTAAAGAAGCATTAATTAGAATAGCTATTGACTTTGGTATAATAGAAGGTAATCAATCTACTTTATACATAAGTTCTAAACAAAAAGTTAAAAGAAAAGCTGCTCAATTAAGAATTAAAAGAAGAAGTTGGACTAAAAAAGATTACGCTTTCTGGAGAGATTATCATATTTCTCCAGAAAGACTAGAATTTTTCTCTGTATCTCCAGTACAACAATCTTGGATAGCTAGAGAAGATAATATATTAGTTCCATCTTATTTCTATAAGGAATCTGATCCTTGTTATGCTTATCATTTTGGAGGTTATGAATATAAATTATATTTTCCATTAAGAACAATAGGTAAATTTCTACATGCTAATAGTACTATTATACAAGGTTATTCTCAATTGCCACAGACAGGAGATAATCTTCTTTACACTAAGAGTTTTAAGGACGTTATGTGTATAGATAATTTCTCACAAGAATTTGATTTATATTCAGTTGCACCAATGAGTGAAACAGTAGTTGTAAATAAAGATGTATTTACTGACTTATATAATAGATTTGACAATCAAGGTACTTTATTTGATTTTGATCGTGCAGGAATAAGATTGATGCAAAGATATAAAGAAGCATATAAATTACAACCATATATGTTTGGTATGGAATTTAGAAGTAGGTTATTTGGTAAAGAACCAATTAAAGATTTTGCAGATCACTTAAAAATTAAAGGAGTAGATGAAACAAAGAGATTAATTGAAAGATTTATAAGTAAAAAAGAATATGATGGGAGGAACATCTTTTAAAATTACACTTAAAGAAAATTGGATGAAAAAAGATTGGATATTATATACAGGTAGTCAAGAACTTATAGTATTAACTGATCCAAAAAGAAAGTGGTACAAATTATTATTACAGATAATAACTATTGGATTTTATCATGCTCCATATGAATATTTAGTAAAGCCTTATGACACCAGTAAGATATAGTATTAAGTGGGATTCTACTGCTAAGTTAAATGGAACTACTTACTTTCATTATAAATTTTCTGATCTTAGAAAATTTGTATACTATGCACTTAATCAAGGTAATGCAGGACAATTATTAGTTGCTAGAAGAGGAAGTATTTTATTATATAAATGTTCTGGAACTATAGAAAATCCTCAAAAAGTTCCATTAAAAAGTATTAGAGGTTTATTAACACTATCAATGCAACATAATGAAATATTTGATGGTAAGTTAAAAACAGATGATCAATATTTAATACCTCCAAATTACGATTTTTTAGAAAATTCTAGAATGATATTTTTAGATATGTCAGAGTATGATAATAAACCAAATATAAATGACACAAGATCTAATAGATAGAACTTATATTGAAATAAGTAAAGATACAATTAAGTTAAAAGAGAAAAGAACAAAAGATAGTTTTGTTAATTCTTTAACTTGGTTACAACATCCTAATGATGAAGATAAAGACAAAGTTATTAATAGATTTAAAAAAACTTATGGTGAAAACATTGAAATAATTTATGTCTAATGAACAATGAGACTAAAGAATTAATAGTTGAACTAACAATTCCTTTATATATTCGAGAATATGTAAAGAGTAAGAGTATACGTGCTAAATATTATCGAAAAGGAGATGTTATACCTACTAAATTTTCTAAACAACAAGACTTATATGCATGGAGAGCATTTTCTGTAATAGAGGATGGTAAAAAAGTTAATGTAGATTTTCTAGTGGATAAGGCTTCTGGAAATAAGATCATATCCAATCCTCATCTAGTTGGAACTGAAAAAAGAATAAACATTAATGGTCAAGGTATCTATAATGGAAATATACAAAGACAAGATAGAAATAACATGATAGGTCAAATTAAAGATAGTTTTCGTAAAGAAATTCAATCTTTATCACCTATTACAAGATTTCCTATTAGAATAGATGTATATCTCTTTGATACTATAATTGATGATCATTTTTCTAATGGACAAGATTGGGATTTAGATAATAGATTTTTTCCTTATGGTAAATCTTTTGCTGATGAACTAAAAAAACAACATAAAATTCCAGAAGATAATAGATATTATATTACAGAACCTCCTCATGCAATATTTGTACCTGTACCAGATATAGAAGATAGAAAGTTAGTAGTTAAAATATACAAAGATAATAGACCTTGTATTGTAAATAATTATTTATATAAAAAACATCATGGAGAAAGAATTAATTAAAAAAGACTATTATAGCGTAGGATCAAGAGAAGATATAGTTGTAAGTAACTCATCTTTATCTTATCTACAACCAGAACAAGGAGGTTCTATACAAAAGTTTCTATCATTCTTTGATAAACAAGTTGAAATTGAAGAAAACAAATCTTTAGAGAATGGTAAACTTGTTCATTTATATGCTGAAAAACCTCAAGAGTTTGCAGTAGCTAATGTTCCTAGACCAGATGGAATGATAGCAAGTATGGCTGATGAGTTTTATAAACTTAAAAACAACTTATCATCTATTGAAGATTTGAATAATGTTGGAATAACTATTGTTAGTGATCTAAAGACAGAAAAAGGTAGAGAATCTGAAAATAAATTAACTCTTGCAGCATTTGAAAAACTAGCATCACTTGTTGATAAACCTGTAGAAGATACAATTAGATTATTTAGATTATCCAGAATTAGAACAGAAGTTTATAAGAGCTATAAAGAAGAAACTCTTATAAATAAATTTATATCTGATTGTATTTTATATATTAACGAATTAGATCAATTACAAGGTAAAATACCTCTTACTAAATCTACTCAAGAAGTAATTGAAAAAGTTATTGCATCATTAAGAGCTAATGAATTAGCAAATAAGTATTTCAATTTAAGTGGTTTATTTGAATCTAATTTAATATACAAAGAGTTAGATGTATATTTTGAAGTTTTAGGTATTAAATGTAAAGCTAAGTTAGATAATATTTATGTTGATTTAGAAAACAAAATTATTTACTTAAATGATTTGAAAACTACTTCAAAACCTTTATCTTTATTTAAAGAAAGCTTTGAATATTATAGATATTACAGACAAATAGCTTTTTATAAAAGAGCATTGTATCATTTATTAAACTTAAATCTTTTAGGTGAAGGTACAGTACTTGAAAATATTCAATTAAAAGATTTTGAAGTTAAATGTCAAATTATAGCTGTAGAAACTACTGAAAACTTTGAATGTCAGATATTTAATGTTGATCAATATTTAGATAAAGGTAGAGAAGAAGTAGTTTCTTTACTTAATAGATTAAAATATCATATTGATTTTAATGTTTGGAATCAAAGTATGGAAAATTTCTTAGGTAAAGGTATTATAAATCTTATACCAGATGATAAGTAGATTTGTTATCAGAGATGTAGAGAAAGAGTTGTATTGGATGGATTTAGATGTTAAACGCGATCCAACTCTTACATTTACTTGCTTTATTAAACATGCCAAGAAGTTAAAAAACCTTGAAGAAGCTGAAAAAGAATTAATTAAGCTACCTAAAGGTATTTATTGTATTGAAAAACTTTATAAAGTATAGATATGTCACAAAAGAAATTAGAAGATATTGATCTTATGCCATTTGGTAAATACAAAGGAGTTAAGATGATAGATGTTCCAGCTAGTTACTTATTATGGTATCTGGAAAATGGATCAAGAGGTAATGTTATGGATTACTGTATAGAGAATAAAGAAGTAATTTTACAAGAAATTAAAAACGAAAAGAAATGACAAATTCAGAATTTTATACATTGATGGATCGAATGTTTAACGATGCTAGAAATATTGCAAAAGTTAAAGGAAATGATTATACTAAAGGATCAAATGATGCATTAGCTAATTTTAAAGAAGGAGGTAAAGATATAGATATTGATCCAATTAAAGTTTGTTGGATTTTTATGAATAAGCATTATCAAGCTATTACTAATTATGTAAAAACTAATGGTCAATCAGAAAGTGAACCTATATCTGAAAGAATTAAAGATTTAATTAATTATTTAGTTCTTATGCAAGCTATTGTAGTTGAAAAAGAGACAATGAAAATAAAAGAAAGTGTTGATCTTCCTCCATCAGGAGATGTAATAGAAGTAAAAGATACAAACTTTTAAGTTATGAAACAATTTTTAAAATCAACAGAATTTAAAATATTTATAACTTTCTTTTTATCTGCTACCTGTATATCTCTAACTACTAGAGCTAATGAAGATTATGGTATTATACATGGAATGTTAGGAGATATAGTTATAAATGGAGTAATATTAGTTAGTTCATTTTTCTATGCTATGGATTTAGCATATTATGATTCAAGTAAGATATTTACAAAACATCTTTCTAGACTAGCATTTAGAGGTGTATTATTAACTTTTTTTCCTGCTATACTAGCAATTCAAAGTGGTAATTATTATAATTTACTTCTAGCTTTTTATGCATATACAGTATTTTATGTATTCTTTGAGTTATTATACAATCATTATAGAGATGATTATCCATTTTATATAGGAGAAAAAGCTATTCATGACAAAATTGTAAGATGGATAAATAGAAATTCAATGACTATGATGGACTTATTTCCAACTTGGTATATAACTTGGAAACTAGCTTTATTTATTTTAGCAACTGTATTATTAAGTATTTACTGGTATTAATATGATTAGAAAAACTTCATTTGGAGAATATAAAATAGGTGGAATTTACAAGCATTACAAAGGTAATTACTACCAAATATTAAATATTGCATTTCTACATGATAGTCAAAATATATATCTCATAATATATCAACAAGTAGATATAAATGGAGTATATCAATCTATTAGAGATGAAAAAGGAGAAGTTAAAGTACAACAACCTTTTGCAACACATGAAACAAGATGGCAAGATGAAGTTAAAAACAATCAAGGAGAAATAGTTAAACGTTTTAAATTAATAAAATGAAAAAGTTACTATACATAAAGTTACTATACATATTGTTGTTTATGTTACTATACTTATTGTTGTTTATATCTCTAAGTGGATATGCACAACAAGTTACATCTACTAAAGGAGTTGAGTTACTAAAAACTTATATTGTTGATAAAGTAGTAGATAATAAGTTTCAACAAAGTTATAGAGTTACTAATATTAATGATTTATCTTCTACTCAAGTAGATATTACAAAAGTAAATAATGTAACTAATTATAATGTTTTAGAAGTAAATAAAGTTTCAACTAAAACTTCTAATCTTTATAAAAAAGCTACTCTTAAAATAAAAAAGGATCAAGTAAACAATTAAAATAAATAATATGGGAAAATTAAATTTAGTAGTAGAAGATGCTCCAGCAAAAGTTGGAAAGAATGAAGAAGTTTACAAAGAAGTAGCTCAATTGTTTGATACAATTGCTATAGGTAAATCAATTCCAGTATTAAACTCAGAAGTTCCATCATTAGGTCTAATTGCAAAAATTAGGTCATTGATTAACTTAAAAGAAGGAGAAGATATTAGAATTTCAAGAACTTATGGAGATGACAAAAAACTTTCAGGAGTACGACTTATCAAAACAGCCTTCAAACCTAAAAAAGTTAAAGCAGAGCCACAAGGAGAGGCTGAAGAAGCTTAAAAGTGCTGTTGATGAAGATGGAAGTGTTTTTTCTATAGGAGAAGAAGATAGAATATACTTTAGAAAAAAAGATTCCAGACAAGATATTTGTTTAGGATTTATATTAGTAGGGGAGAGAAATCTCCTCTACTATAAAAAATACGAAGATGAAGCAAATATCTTTCAAAAAACTCAAGCTTGGTCAATTAATTATACAATATTTGAACAAGTTGATTTAATTATATATGAAAGTCTAAAATATTCTTATGTTATTCCTAAAGTAAGAGCAGAAGAATTTGGTCAAGTATTTAAATTTTCTGGAACAGAAAAGAAGATATATGTACCAATTATCTATTGGGATAAAAGAAGAATATTAATTGATCCAACAGAACAAAGAAGAAGGAATTTATTTGGAGATACTTGGTATGAATTACTAAAAGATACTATTAACTCTGAATATATGTCTAAAATAGGAAACTGGATTAGACATAGAAGAACAGAAACTATTGTATATCCTGATGAAGCTAATGTATTTAGAGCTTTAAAACTTACTCATTTTAAGCAAGTAAAGGTTGTAGTTCTAGGACAAGATCCATATGTCGATGGATCAGCTAATGGGTTAGCTTTTGGATTTAAAGTTAGAACTGAAACAAAAAATGGAGTAACAGTAAAGAAAACTCCTAAATCTCTAGATGTAATTCTTAAAGAAGTTGAAAGAGACATGTATAAAGGATTTCATTTAGATTTTGATGAAAGTTTAGATGATTGGGCAGAGCAAGGTGTTTTACTTCTTAATACAATTCTTACTGTAGAAAGATATAAAACTAAATCTCATGAAGGATTAGGTTGGCAAAGATTTGTAAAGATAATTCTATATGAGTTAATCAAAGATGAGAATCCTAAAGTATTTATGCTTTGGGGTAATGATGCTCAAGCTTTATTTCAAGAGGTATTTGATAAAATATCTAAAGTTGATGGATTTGATTTTAGTAAGTTTTCATTTATTCATCTTGTATTAAAAGCAAAACATCCTGCATCTGATCTTTATAGTGCAAATCAATTTGGTACTACTGAACCTAATTTTCCTAATACATTTGGAGGAAATGCTCATTTTTCTCAAGCTAATAGTTTCTTAGTAAAGAATAAACGTAAACCTATAATATGGTAGTAACTAGAGAAATACTAAATGAAGCTTTATCTAATCCATTATGGGTAAATCATCAAATTGGTGATTTATATAGAATGGAAGGAGAAAGAGGTAAACATTGGAAAATAGCTTATTATCCTATTTTTGAAGATTATCATGGTGAACCTTATGGAGAACCAAGAGCACTTGTAGAAACAAAGGCTATATTTCAAGGTAAAGAAGGTATAGATTTTAGAGAAGTTCCTTTAAGATATTTAACAAAAGTTTAAGTTATGCAAGTTATAGAAGTTCATGAAATAGGAGATATATTATATTATTTTGATAATGTACCAACTAAAGGAAAAGTTAAAGATAGAAGAATATTAAAAGATAATACTGTAGAATATTATATGTTATCTGATAATAATTTTCCAGAATATCAAGGTACGAGAAGACTTGTTAGTGAAGTTTTTGCAAATAAATCTTTTTTTAAGGTATATATAAATCAATTAATTGATAAATTATAATTATGTTTATAAAAGCTGTATTAAAAGAAAGTGACACAATTGTATATATCAATACAGATAGATACGATAGATTTGTAATAGATAAAGATCAAGTTGAAGCAGTTGGAGTTGATAATTTAAGTTTATATCTACAAAAGACTAAAGAACTAAAAGATCAACTTGATACTCTAATAACTCAAGTATCTAGTAAAGGATTTGAAAATTTTAAATAAAATATGACACTAAAAGAATTTCAAAAACAAGCAGAAAGAACTTTTCCTTCATTAAATAGTATATATCACAATCTAGATCATAATAATAATCTACTGACTTTAGGTAGATTATATTATGGTAATAATATTGAAACTACTCAACCAAGTTATGGTATTTTAGATTTAGTACATGCTAGAATTGGAATACTTTCAGAGACAGATGAGTTGATGGATGCTATTGCTAAAAAAGATTCTGTAGGAGTAGGAGAAGAATTAACAGATAAACTTTGGTATCTATGTAATGATTTAAATACTATGTTAAAAGCTGGTTATATAGATCATGTAGATTTTGACACTCTTATATCTACTAAATTTGATGGAACTCTTAAAGCAACTGATTCTCCACTTCAAGGAAGTACTTTAAATTATTGGTTTAATGCTATGATATATAATGAATCTAAACTTTTAGATCAAGTTAAGAAATTATATGCATATAACAAACCTATGAATAAAGATGTGTATCTAAAAAGAGTTGAATATCTTATAGGAGCTATTAATAATATAGCTGTAAGTACTAAAGTAGATTTAAATGAGTATATGGATAAGGTAATAATTAAACTTAGAAATCGTTATCCAGAAAAGTTTACATCAGAAGCAGCTATTAATAGAGATGTAGAAGCTGAAAGAAAAATATTGGAAGATGAAACTGCTAAAAATTGATGATTTAGAAGGAGGTAGAATTTCTCTTTTAGTACAAGAAACTTATCTTTTTGGATTAATTAAAATAGAAAAAAGATATATAGGTACTATTGATGTTATAATATATAGTCGTCCTATTAAAAAAGAAGGAGGAAAGTATTATACTTATTATACTTGGTTTGATCAAACTGGTAATTTAATAATAGATGTTACTTTATTATATTATCTTCAACAATTTGTAAATTTTCCAACAGATCACTATTTTACTGTTTTGAAAGCGACCAAACAGTAATTCCAGATATAACAACAAGACCTATTTTTAGCACCACATTTTTTTTCCGAAGTTGTTTGATTTCGGTTTTTTGGTGTAGGTCTTGTTGCTTATATATTTCTAGTCCAGAATTTCTATTTAGAAGTTGTTTCTTAAAAACATCAATATCTACAAGATATGAATCTATTTCTTCTTGTTTCTTTGAGATTTGTTGATTAAGATTGATTATTAATTCATCTTTTACAAGAACTCTATTATTGAGTATTTTTACCTCATAAATCTTTCCATTACAATAATTTACTCTAGATAGTCTAACTAATACAAGTGAATCTGTTTGTGCGTAACAGACAGCTTGTTGAAAAAGTATGAGTAATAGGGTGACTTTAATGATTTTCTGCATTGTATGCTGAATCTAATTTTGCTAAACCTACTTTAGATGTGAGATTCTTATATTTGTTGATAGCAGATTGCTGCTTTTTTATTAGAATATTATCTTGTTGAGATTTTTTAGTATATTCTACTTTTAGTAGACTATCTTCCAAAAAAATTTTCCGTCTTTTCTCTACTTCTACTAAATGTAAAAACTCAAGCTCTTTATATCTTGAGTTTAAACTATCTAGTTTGTTTCTAATTATCCTATCATCTTTCTTTGATAAGCCATCAACTCTTATACCAGTTAATAAATTAGATACTACTAATAGAGTAACTACTAGTAGTATCCATTTAAAATTTTCAGTTAGAAACTGTTTCATCTTTCTTTTCTATTGTTACTGTTTCACTTGACTTAATAGTTTCATTTTTACCTGTTCTAAGTCTTTCTAGCCATTCTAATCCCCATCTTCCAGTAAGAGCATATAATGCAAATCCTGATCCAAAGACTAGAAGTGAATCTGTTACTGTTACAACTTGAGGAAGAGAATAGGAAGCTACAAACATATTAGGTAATACCCATCTTACATATATGACAAACATTTGTTCTGGCATATCCCATAATAAGTTTTTACCTTTAGCTCCTCTATCCCATTCTTTTCTATAAACTAAATTGATTACAGTTATTGTAATTATTCCTCCAGTATATAAAAACATACCTTCTGGATAATTAACAAATAAGCTAGTAAAAAATTTAATTATAGATTCTTTCATTATTCAGTAATTAAATCTCCCATCAGTTTAAAAAATTCAATAGAAACTAAGTTAGAATCTTTTTTAATAATTTTTGTCTCAGTTTTAGTTTTATCTCCATCAGTTACTTCTACAAACTTTTTAATATCTTCTTTAGCAACAAAATCTGATAATTTAAGTTCAACTACATTAATTTCATCTTCTTCATCTTTAAGATTAGCTACATCTTCATTTAATTTGTTGCTTAATTCAGTAATCTTATCAATAACTTCTTGTTCTAAATCTTCTTGTTTAGTTTTTCCTATTAAAGCTAATCTTTGTTTATTATACTCATTAATTAATTTTGTTTGAGCTTTTTGTAATCTATTCAAAACATTTTCAGCAGAATCTCCCATTCTTCCTAATCTATATGAGATTTTTGAATCTAAATCAGTATTATCTTTTATTAGATTAATAGCTGCATTAACTTTTTGAATTTTACTAATTTGCAATTTTTTAGTTTCCATATTTTAGTTTAGTTTAAATTTAATCAAATATAAGAAAAATTTACTTCAAACGATCACTAGGTTGTAAAATTCCTTTAAAAATTAAATACCATATAGCTCCTTGACTTATAAATCCAGCTATCCATTTAATAATATTCCACCAATTAACTTTTAAATCTTTTTTTGCAATACTTATTGCTTGTTCTTTTCTATTATTATCTTCTTGATTTTGTAACTTTTTTTCTAATTGAAATATTCTATCTTCCAATTGTCTTTGTCTTTCTATAACTCCTATATGGTCATTTTCTTTATCACCATATATACCTATATTAAGTTTTTTAATATTTTCATTAAGTTTAGCAAGAATATCTTCAATACTAACTAAAGAATCATTTAGTTTTTCCATTTCTTGCTCTAGTTTTAAAACTTTATCCATATTAAAATTCATTTAATAAAGTGTATGTAAAGAAATTACGTCTAGAATTTTGGCATCTTGTAATAAAATCTATCCACTTGTCAGCTATTACTTGACAACCTGCACTATAATTATTTATCCACCAAGTTCTAACACTTTCTGCGGCTCTATGAATATTAATTCCTGTACTTGGAGGAGCTATAAGTAATTGTCCTAGTTCTTCTGATTTATTATCATTATCATTATCTCTGTAGCCTTTTAAATCTTTACATTGAACTAAAGCATCATATTTACCTCTATGTTTTCCAAAAGTCCAACAATCTACATATTGTTCATTAGATTTTAGTATAAAAGCTCCTTTAGGATTTAACCAATTCTTTACCATTAGATAAAATGTTCCAGGATTTGTTGTAGCAGGATATTCAAATAGAATATCTCCTATAACAAGATAAATCTTATCATCAAATTCATTAGGTTTATCTGCTGTTGATCTAATACCTACAATATGAAATGGAAACCATTTAAATCCGAATGTATTAAATCTACTTTTTATTTCTTGTATTGTATAATTTTTCATATTATTTAACCTATAGGATTAGTGTTAACAACATTTTGTTCAAAATTTTTAACTTTTACGCGTTTATCTTGTGTGTTATAAATAGCACGTATAAAATCTGAAAGATGTTGTTCAGCAGTATCTTGTTTACTAACAGGATTAGCTACATCAGGTAAAGGATTTTCAATACTACTATTTACATCAGGTATAGTAGCTTTATAACTACCTCCGTTAGTAAAATGATAAATTAGATAATCTAATGTTTCATCCAAAACATTGTTCTTAATGTTAATTCTTAATTGTGCCATATTGTATTAATTGTTTAAAATCCTCTATAACCATTTATGTTCAGATATACTACTCCAGTAAGTAAAGAAGCGGGGAAATAAACGTTTAGATTAGAGTTTGCAATTCCTTTATACGGGTTAACTGGCATAATTGTAACAGGAGTTGCTAAAGCTGCTGTATTTAATCTAAACATATAAAAAACTCTGTAGAATGTAAATGCTGAAGTAGCACCTGTTATCTGTATTGCTGTACCCCCTGGAGTTAATGCTATCGAAAATGTTGTAGTTGCTAAGTTTGCTGCTGTTACAAAATACATTGTATTAATTGAAATACCAGTAATAGTGCCAATAGCTGTAAAAATTATACAATCACCAATTCTTAAATCATGTGCTGTACTTGTAAATACACCCGGAGTAGCTATTGTTACAGAAGTACCTATTGCACCTTGATTATCTAAGATAAACATATTACCTGCTACTCCTAAAGTATCTGTTTGAACTGTTAATTGTGTGATGTAATTTCTAATTAAAGCCGTTCCTGCTGCTGCTACAATACTTTGTGGAGTAGTTGTTGTTACTACGGGTAATACAGCATGATAATAATCTAATTCAGAAGTACCAAAAGGTTTTATTATTGCTTGTCCTGATGATGAAACAAAAGTATCTGACGTATCATTTGTAACTAAAGTTGTATCTTGTGCTGCTATTGTAGTTGGTTGTACTTTACCACCAGTTCTTAATGGATTACCAGTAGCAGCAGTACTATGAGCAGTTTGACCACCTGATAAAGTAGTGCTTGTTACTGCAACTGTACCTGATACTGATTGAGTAGTTGGTGCTGATATTGGTACGGGCATTTGAGAACCTGTGATAAATACAGTAGTAGTACCTGCTGTGGTAGCAACACCCATTCTTACACGTAAATATCCTCCTCCGTTAGTAGAAATATTCCACATACCTGCTGCTAAAGTAGTTATAACTGCGGCTGCTCCACCAATAGGATAAGCTAGTATAGCTGTTCCTACAACGGATAAATCATTTGTTAAAAAGAAATCTATTCTACCAGTAGTACCAATAGAAGTTATTTGAACATTTACTGATCGTAATTGCCTACAATCAATTATTTGAATATCTGTATTAATAGCAATTACTCCCGTTTGTGTAAAGTTAGCTATTTCAAGAGTTGGTTGGTTAGCAACAATAGAATCAGCCTCACTTAAAATTGCTACTTCTTGTTTATTATGGTTTTTAACCACAATGTAATCTACTACAATGTTTGTATTACTTGCCGCACCAGTATTTTCTACCTCAATATGAGCTTCTAGTTCATCATATTGTTGTGGTAATACATTAAAATGAGATGCAACCAATACACCATTTATAAAGAATCTACAGACTTCTACAAGCTGTTCAATTCTATAATCATTCAATACTGCTGTAGTCACGCCTCTTGGCAAGGTTACAGTAGTTGTTTGTGTTTCAGATCCTGAAGGTGTGGTAGTTGGATTTCTGGCAGTAACACAATCTATTACCGTGTTCGTTGTACCGCTTGCAACAAACCTAGAAAAATATTTTACTGTGGCAGAAGGGTCTTTTAATCCCATTCGTATCTGCTGATTTGCTACTCTTTGTGAGATAGAAACACGACTTCTAAATATTAGAGGAGAATAATCTATTACTCTTTCAACACCTGTAATAGCTGCTGATGTTCCACCACTAGCTATTGTTAATTGACCAGAGGCTACTGATATACTGCCACCTGAACCAGTAGTGGGTCTGAAATAAGCTCTTGATCCTGCTGATGTTCCACCTGTTCCTGTATAATTACTTACAAGTATTGCTCTACTAGCAGTTTCAAAATAATCAATTTGAGCCCAAGCACTTTCTGAGTCAGCATCTAACTTTACATGATCTCCTACATGGAGATCATATTGCGCAAAGTTTGTACCTGTTAGTACATTAGAATTATTTGTTAGTGTAATAGTTCCTACACTAACTGCTATAGAAGTGTTAGCAAAATTAGCTCTAATTGAACCTTCATCAGTTAAAGATGTACTTCTTACTAGTAAGTTACCATCAGGGTCTTGCCTTAATGGTACAGGTGTAATATTACCACTCGGTGCTATTTGTGGGGCAAAATCACTCTGTATTGTTTGTATTGCATTTGGCACATATCCATTCATAATTTCAATTTTTTAATTTAATACTTCCCAATTTGTTCCATTACTATATATTCCAAACATTGTCCATTGTCCAGATATTATAAAATTTAAAAATCCATCTATTGTTTCTGAACCTTCCGCGTCTATTGTCCAAGTAAATGCTGTTGCATCTACTCGCTTAAACCATATTTTATAGCCACTATTTCCAACTGCTGTAGGCAAAGTTGTGGTTATATTCGCAGATAAATTTCCTCTTACTATTTGGTCAATACCTGTTATTGTTAATGCAGTACTTGTACTTACTGTTGATACAGATGAGTTAGATGCACCACCACCACCAGTCATTGCATACTCGGTAGTTCCTGTCCACCAGTACGGTTTACTATCACTTGATTTTACAAACATTACTCCACCACCTGTTACAGATGTTGATGGATTAGTTGTTGCATGATCAAAGTACAATGTTTTTACACCGCCTCCATAAGATTCTGGTGAATAAGGTCTGAATAGACTAATGTTACCATTAGCTTCTATTATTTGTCTTACATTAGTAACAGTAGCAAAGGCTAGTTTTTGACCAGCAGAAAGTGTATATAATGTTAATGAATTTGCGCCGGGGGTTCCTAAAAGAGTGTTATTAGTAGAAGATGTAAAAACAAGACCCCCACTATTGTTAGATATGTCATTCCCTATAAGCAATCCATTAGCTGCACTTGATCCGCTATTTGGATTAATAATATTTAAATAACTTTGATTATTAACTGAACTTCCAAAAGAATTAATTGTTCCTGTTGCTGTTATGTTTCCGTTTAAACTTAAATCACCATTCGTGTTAAGGGTGACTATTGCATTCCAACTTGTACCGTTATGAAAGTATGGAACGTTGGTGTCGTTTGTAATGTGACCAGAAAGAGGCGTAACAATTGACGCTATAGTAGCTGATCCAATTTTTAAAGCTTTTGTTGTGCCTTGTATATCTAAAGCAGTGCTTGCGCCTATGGCTGTACTCCCATTAACAGAAACGGAGTTTACAAAGTCAAAATTTCCACCTGCTAAAAAACCACCGCGTCTTACATTATTTGTGTAAAAAGATACTTGAGCGCTATTTGTAGAGCCTATGTTTAGACCGCCTAATACAGTAGATCGAACTAACGATATATCTGGCGCAAATATACCTGATGTTGGAGAGTTTATCCCTAAAACACCAAATTGAAGAACGTTTAGGAGACCAGCATCGTTTGCCGCAACAAATGTTGCACTAGAGGAACTAGCTGTTGAGGTGTTTGCTAATACTATGTTAGTTCCCGAGCTTTGGGATTTTATTACATTTAACCTCCCTATTGTGGCATCAACAGTAAATGCTGCGTCATCACCTATCGTTGTCCCAGAAGTTGCAAAGGTTACTCTACCAGAAGTTAGTCCAGATACTCCACCAGAAGGTGTAGCCCATATAGGAGTAGCGTTAGCTCCCTGACTTGTTAAAACCTGACCGCTAGTTCCTGCTGATTCATTAAGAGCAATCTCACCAGCAGCAATATTCAAAGCTCTATTTACAGTTCCTCCACTTGCTAATAAATTAAGGGCTACGTTTGTTGAGGAAGTACCAGTGTGTGTATTAGATACACTTGCTGCATAGGTTATCTCTGAACTATTAAAGTTTGCTCCACTTAATTCAACATTGAATAATCTTTGTGCATTTACTGATGCGTTTGGAGAGTTAGAGCTTATTAGGAATCCTTTTGTGTTGGTCAATGAGTTCCATGACCAAGTGTGTGTTGCTCCACCATTATCAAATGAGTTATTTGATGTACCCGATGTAAGAGCAGATAAACTCGTCCCTGCTGGCGGACTAAAGTATTCAAATGCTGTACCTGCTCCATTTACTCTAATTTGTTGTAGAGGTAATCCTAATCCAGTAAGACCTGTTCCACCATAATTAGGATTAATAGCGGTTCCATTCCAAATTCCGGTAGTAATGATTCCTGATGTAGTTGTAAATATTCCACTTGGAACTATATTAGTGCCATTACTTTTTGGTATTTCATTGGTAGCTGCTGTATTAGTTATACCTCCACCACCACCTAATAAATTAATCCAACTTGTACCGTTATGGAAATAAGGCACGTTGGTATCTACCGTCAACATACCATTTTCGGGCGTTGTAATTGCCGATCTTAAAGCCCTCGGCAATACTAGACCCTGATTGGTGCTTTGAAAATCAGCAAGAGCCGATCCGGTGAAGGTGTTGAAAAATACTTTATTGTTAAAGTTAAATCTTTGAAGGTTGGTGATTCCAAAGGTTGTAGTGCCTGCTTGTTGAAATTGAAAACCAGTTGGAGAAGTAACTGCGTTGATAATGAAATCATTTGTAGCTATTGGGTCGATCACCCCCATTTCAAAATTCAACAAATTGTCATTTCGTTGAAACCTTATTCTGGAAGCTGTCCGCAGATCAAGTCGTTTGTTAGCCCCATCCCAAACAAGGTTAGCGTCATCTCCTATCGTAGTTGCAGACGTTGCAAACGTTACTCTACCAGAGGTGAGTCCAGAGATTTGAGTGATAGGAGCAGACCATGTTGGCACACCACCAGCTAGTGTTAATATATGGGTATTAGTTCCAGCAGCTAGTTTAGCTAAAGTAGTTGTTGTATTAGCATATAGTATATCACCTACTCCGTAAGAAGCAAATCCAGTACCTCCATTAGCTGCTATCAATGTACCTCCTAAACTGAGTGTCCCAGAAGATGTAATAGGTGTACCAACTCCAGGAGTTAATGTTAATCCTGTAGTTCCTCCACTACCACTAATAGCTGTTACTGTACCTGTACCAGATATAGTTTGCCAAACAGGAACACCACCTACTAAAGTAAGTACTTGTCCATTTGTAGCAGGTGTTAATTGATCAGCTAATCCTAATGAATTACCAACCCAAATAGAGCCTAATGATAATGAAGCATTTTGTTTTAAATTAATTTGAGTTTGAACAGAAGATGTAGCATCATAAAATCCACTTGCTAATACGTTAATTTGAGCAGCACTAGCTGTTATGTCGGTTATATCGCTTATTGATAAAGTATCCCATGAAGTGTCAAAATCTGTTCCAGAATTTTTCTTTAAATATTGATTAGTAGTACCTCCAACAGGCATACCATTAGGAACAGTTACCCAGTTTATAGTACTTGCAGTAGCAGCTAAATACTGTCCACTTGTACCTCTTGGTAATCTATTCCAAGTTGAGCCGTTATAATATACTAAATCTCCTTCAACAGGAGTTATTGTTGAACTAAATAAAAGTCTATTATTTAATTGTGTTTGAACAGAAGAAGTTGGATCAAGAAAAGCTGCTGTTGTATCTGTAATACTAGAAGCTATTGGTAATCCATTAGCATCTGATATGAGTAATCTATTTCCTGTAATTGCAGCTTGTTCTGAAAATACTCCAGCACCGTTATTAATAAGTATCCTGTTAATGTTACCAGAAGCTAATTTAGTTCTAGTAATACTAGCAAATAATGAAATATCATTATTAACTATTTGATTTGCCAAATTTAATTTACTGTAAGATATACCTGCTCCGCTAAAGATATTAGCGTCAGTAATTATATCTAAACCTAACAAAGCTACTCCTGTATTATTAAAAGATATTGCTCCTGTAATTGTTCTAGCTTGAGCTAAGTTAGAAGCATTACCTACAAATAATTGTCCAGAATTAAGTCCTGTACTTAAATATACAGAAGGATCAATAGCTGGAATTTCACCAACTTCTTTGGTTGTAGCATCTCTTGTTAATATAGGATCGCCAGTACCAGAACCAACTGTTCCAAGTAACTTTTGACCACCTCGTATTACTAATCTATTTGCCATTTTTATTATTTAAGCTATTAAGCTTCATACCAAATAATTAATCTAATTAACGCATTACTGTAACCGGGATCATCATAACTACCACCAATAGATGCTGGTCTCCTACAGACAATTATATATGAAGAATCTAACCCTTGTATACCGCCATTGTAATCTAAAAACGCTATATCTGTAGAGTCCGTAGAAGTTGTACTATAAAAGTTTTTTCTACCTCCTATTTTATTTTTTAGTGTTCTAGTATTATCATAGACAAATCCATCATAACTTAAAATTTTTTGGTAGTTAAGTCCATGATTAATAGCAACATTTTCTTGCATATCTAAGTTAACACCAAAGTCAACTATTTTATATCTTATGTAGCTTCCAGAAGATTCTGTTCTAAATCCTAATGGAAATTCTCCTGTAGTATTAGTTTTAATTGCAGCAACTGCACTTAAATTTCCTGATACTAGAATTTCTCCAGGAGTAAATTCTGAAATAATACTATTAGTTAGTGTTGTAGAAGAACTTGCTTTTGGTAAATAATTTGTTGATAAACCACTTATTCCAGCAGGAACATTTTGCCAAGTAGCACTTCCTCCAACTACTGTTAATACTTGATTGTTTGTACCTATACCTAATCTAATTGGAATTGTACCATTATGAACAAGTAAATCTCCTAATGTTGTAAGAGGACTTGTTAACTTACTTGCTAATAATCCAGTTAAAGAAGAATCAATATCTACATATCCTAATGTTGTAGGATTAAGAGTTGATGATATTAGTTTACCAGACCCATTTGTTATTGGAACTATATTGTTATTTAAAGAAGCTAATTTAGTTAATGCTATATTAGCTGTTGCATTAATATCTGCATCTATAATAGAATTTGCTGTAATTGAAGCAACTCCTGTAGGACTAAATGTTACATCTCCTGTTATAGCAAATGCTTGAGCTTGATTAGATACATTACCTATATAAAATTGACCTAAAGGTAATACATTGTTTACTACTCCTGTACCATTACCATTTCTAGGAATAAATTCTCTTGAACCAGTTATTGCCCATGTTTCACTACTTATAGTTGCTACTAATTGAACATTTGATCCACTTATATTTATATCAAATTCTACTAAACCTGTTGTATCTCCAGTTAAATCTTCTGCTCCAAAATCAGATGATGTTGCTAAACTTCCATCAGCTTTCCAATGTCCTATTACTGTACTAGCTCTTTGTTTTCCTGTATTACTTAATATAAAGTATTCCCATTTAGCAGCTTTTGCATCTGTGAGTAAAAAAGAATCAACTATTACAGTTGTATTTGCATTTATTACAGAAAAATCAGTAGCAACTCCAGGATCACCTTTTGGTCCAGTAATTGATGATCCAGGATTTCCTTGTAGTCCTTGATTTAGTATTACAGGAGTTACGTTAGGTAATAAAGAAGGAACAACAGGATATTTATTTAATTCTCCTAATTGAACTAAACATCTTACTAATCTATTTACTTGTAACTCTGTAAGTCTATATAATGTAGGTATATTAGTGACAGGATCAAATTTAATCTGTCTAGTTAATATCTTTAATATTATAGACATTTTTATTCCTTGTTCAAACAAAGCTCTTTGAGCAGGTAATGTATTTTTACCTATTTTCATCTTTAAAGCTATTGCATAGGAAATATCTCCTATTTTTGCATAAGCTTTTGATATAATACTTTGTAAGTTAGGATCAAGCATTAGCAGCAGAATTGTTTAGTTGCAGCTTTAATTATAATTTCTGATCTAGTTTGTTTGTTTTGCCAATTATTAGAATTAGCTCCATCTAATAATAATTGTGCAGATAATGTTGGAAATAGTTTATCCCAACTTGTACATAATCCACATAATATATCATCAGTAGTTTCATCAATATATTCTACAAGACAATCTTCATATCTAAATGTTATAATATCATCTTTAATAAAAGTATTAGTCTTAGTATTAGATACTTCTAATGTAAAGTCAGGATCAGCTTGCCAAGATGTTGCCCATCCAACAGTAACTCCAGGTTCTATTGCTGTAAAACTAGTAGCTATTGCTTTATAGAATTTTGCAGTTCCAGGATGCCAAACAATATCAGCATATACAGATACTACACCTCCAGAAGATACTTCTTTAGTATATGTTCCTGTACCAGAATAAAAAGGAGGATTAAATTGAAACATACGATATGCTCCATCTACAGAATTTGCAAAACTATAATTAGTTGCTGTTAAAGGTGCAGAATTGTCAATTCCAGAAATGAATGATAATACTTGATTTTCATCCATTTTAGCTATTAGTACATAATGAGCTTCTTGATTTCTATTTAACTCTGGTGTACCATATACAGTACTATCAACAAAAACAGCTTGAGAAATATCTACTGTTGTTTTTGTTATTCCCCAAATTCTTGTCAATGCCATATTTCATATTTTCTGAAAATATAGTTAAAAAGCGTTGTTTGGGCAATAGGCGTTAAAAAGATCGCTAGTAATTATTTTCTAAAACTTTCTTGAGCTTCTCCTTTATTAATTAAGTTAGTAACTGCTGTTGTAAGAGGTAACAACTTAGCTCCTTTCCATAACAACTTACTATCACCAGAATGTTTACCAGATTTATATTCTCCATTACCTTCTAATGTATCTACAAAACTGTCACTAAATTTAGCAAAATCTACAATTATACTTGATACAGGAAGTGCTGATCTAGTTATATTATCAAAAGCCATAGGACTATAATAAAACTCAATATCATCTTGTAATCTAAGTATTGTGTTAAGACTATAGTTTTTAGCTCTTCTAGTCCATTCATCATCATCGTCTAGTCCAGATAATAACATGAACATACCCATCATAGAAAGTTTGAAATAAATCTCTCTAAGATTCTTCTTCATGTTTTCTTTTACTATATTTAGATTATCTTCTTCTAGATTTAAATCTTTAAAAGAAGAATCTTTACCTCTAGTAATAGCTAATTTCAATAAAGTTTTTAGTGAATTTTTCCAACCTAAATCGTAATATGTTAAGTATCTACCTTTAGTTGTTCTTTCTAGATAGTTATCATACTTTTCTCCATCAAATCTTTGAGCAACACCTTCTGGAATCCATCTTCTAAATTGAATTAAAGCACGACCTACAAACTTCTCATTAATAGCTATATTAGCATTAGGATCGTAGTTACCATGTATCTTTTTCAATAAGCTATCTAACTTGAACTTGAATTTTAAAGTGTTAGCTCCTAACTCTGAATACTCTGAATTTTCTCCAAATTTTTCAGTATTCCAATTACCATTTTCATCAAATGCTTCAAATAAGCTTATTTCTTTTTCTACTCCATCTTCTGTTACTTTTACTTTAGTAGCATTAAGTAATGCCACCATAACTTGACCTTGTACAAAATATTCACCTTGTGCATATAACTCATATGGAGATAATTTTTGAAGTCCTTTTCTAGCTTTGTTATAGTTAGTTGTAGCACTATATATTTTATCTCTAAGTTGTTTTACTGTATTAAATTTAATCATTAAAGATTCAACCTTTTTTCTTGTAGAAGAATCATTTGGAGATTGAGCAATTAGCATTGTACCAATTGCTTTTTGTAAATCATCATCTGAATAATCAACTCCAGTTGCTGCCCAGTTAGCATTAGCTAATTGACCAAATAAAGCATTGTTTACTCCACCAAATATATTCCAACCCATACCTTTAAGTTGAGTATATTGTAATAAAGTATCACCTACTTTTGACCAAGTTAAAACTCTAGTATATTTTTCTGTAGCTTTACTTATAGCATTTGCTTTCTTTACATCTGTCATATCAGATGCTTCAATTTTTTGTATTTCTCTTGCTAATTTTTCTTTATCTGCTGATGTTATAAATTGAATATTTGATCTACCTTCTTTATTATCTTTCTTTATTCCATATAAACCTGCATCTATTGCATAATTAAGTTGACTTCTTAAATTAGCTAATCCTTTTGTAGTTGTAGTTTTACCAACTTTATCAGTTTCTAAAGCATTATCTAATATAGATTGAGAAAGTCTTATCTTATCTTCAATTTGAGATTTATGTTTATATCCAATTGCTTGTGCTGCAAATAATTTAATTACTTGAGTAAGATTATAAGATTTATCTTTTGGATCTAATTCTTCTAAGTATTGAAAACTAAATTGTTTTTCTTCTTTACCTGTCTCTGGATTTACAAGTTTTTGTACTTCATTTTTCTTAACACTAAGTTCTTCTAATAAAGCACTCCAAGTTCTATTTGCATATTTGTTTATACCAGTATCATGTAACTCCTCAAGTAACTTCTTGCTTATTGAAGGAATATCAGTTGATTTAAGATTCTTTCTAACATTATACGGTAAGTATTCATTCAACTCTTTCATTGTAGATACATACCAATCGTAATATTCTTTTAAATCATCATTTTTTTGAAGTTCATTATATTTAGAATCTTCCCATTGAGATTTAGCTCTTTTAGATATAAATTGCCATCCATGATTATATATAATTTTTCCTTCACTCTTTCTAATAGTTAATCCATTTACTAAGTTATCAATGTAGATTAATGGACTATTTTCTAGTTTCCATGTTTCTAATATTCTAGCTGCATCAGGATTATCTTTAGTAGCTTCTATTTGCAATCTTAACAAATCATTATATTCTTCTGTCTTTTCTTTTGCTTCTTTAATTACTTTTTGATAATCTTCACCTAATTCTTTTTCTAATGCTTGTAGATATTTTGCATCTGGTTTATAGATAAATATACCATCATTATCTTCTTGATACAATTTGTTTGGATCAACTATAATATGATTTTCTTTTATCCAATTATAATACTTTTCTGATGCTTTTTTCTTAGCTCCAGGATTAGGTGCATCTTTTATGTTCTCTAATAGTAAATCTCTAACTCTAAAATATTCATAAGATAAAGCACTTACTACTGAACCTGTTAGTTGTCCATCTTCATCTACTTGACCAAATACTCTAGCAAAATCCTCTCTTGAAGTAATGTTTAATTTAGATAATTTTTCAGTTAAATCTTCTACTCGTTTAATTAGTTTATTTAATTCTGTAGTTGTTGCAAAATCAGCAGTACGAATTAATTGATCTACTACATCAAGAATTACATTATTAGATGTAGATATATCTCTAGTTTTTGATTGAGTATATCCTACATCAGAATGTACAGTTAATTGATCTCTTGATACATTTCTTTTTAATAAATCTTGCACTAATTGTATTTCTACTTCTATTTTTGCTTCTTCAATTCTTGTATTTAATCTTTTAGCTTTTTCAGCTATTTCTTTAAATATAATTGCTTTAGGTGATTCAGTTCTAACATCATAACTAGATAAAATTTTATAAATATCTATGTTATCTATATTAGACCAAGTACCTAAGTATAAAGAACTTCTTTCTAATTCACTTTCATTTAACTCTGGTTTTGCTAAAATAGATTCTATATATTTAAAATCATTATTAGCAAACTTAATTAAAGTTTCTAAAGTGTTATCTGCAATTAGTTCTTCTTTTTCTAATCTTATTTCTTTTAATCTATTAGTAAGTGTAGTAGCTAAAACTTTATCTTTGTTTGCATTTGCTTTAGTTATATCTTCACTAATTCTTTTTTCTCTTACTTCAAAATCTTTAATTACTTTTTCATAATTCTTTTGTTCTTCTTTCTTGATTTTCTTTTCTGCTAAATCATAGAAAATTTGTTCATCTTGAGTTGTATTATCTGACTGTTGATTTGTTTCATTTGTTAACTTAATTAACTGAACAAATGCTTCTTCAAGAGCTGATCCTTTATTAATATTAACTAATTTACCAAACTTATTAAGTATCTCAGATATTAAATCTATAAATCTATCAAGTAAAGATTTATCAGCATCATAAGGTATAGAATTTAATAAATCTCTAAATTCTTCTTGTAATAAAGCATCATGTAAGAAATCTTCTACATTAGTTAAGCCATAAAACTTTGCTTTATTAGTAAGTAAAAATTCATTCTCTTGATCTGTTACTCCTTTTTTACTTCTAAGTTTTGCTAATATACTTTCGTATTTAATAAAATCAGCACTATTCCATTGAGTAAGTTCTCCAGATAATACTCTTTCTCTTATAGAATTGTATAAAGTATTTATAGCTGCTCTAGCTTGTATTTGCTCTGGTGTAGGAGTAAATTCTGATCTAAATAGTTTTGTATTAAGAACATGTACAATCTCTTTTAATATTGTAGATTCTACAGTTTCTCTATTTAATCTTCCTTTATCTTCTAATTCTTTTAAACTTACTCCGATAGTCTTTTGATCCCATCTACCAAAGTAACCTACTTCTTCTGTAGATTCTATTTTAATATTTCCTATAATACCTTCTAATTTCTTAAATAGATTAACTAGTTCTTTATGATATTTATTATTGTTTATATTAGATAATGCTTCTGATACAGTAACATCTAATATACCATCAAACTCATCTTCTACAAAAGGATTAGGATAAGTCTGTGGATTATTAACAGTTTCTCTTATTTGAAAATCTACAGGATTATCTACTTTGTCTTGTTGATATTCATTAAAGAATTTCTTACCTAAAGTTGGAATAGAACGATAGATATAATTACCATCTTCATCTCTATTATCTAGTTTATATAATTTCTTATTTAAATTAAATACAACTACAGGTTTTGTAGAACTAGCAGATATTAATTCTCTAGGTATTTTTTCTTTATTAATAGTTATTACTCCGTCTTTTATTTTAACATCAGCAGTATTATTTAATCTAACTGTTAAATAAGGTTTGTGTTGAAATAATTGTAATAGTACATCAGAAATTTCTGGTTTATAACCATAAGTTTCTGGTATAGAAAAGTTTACTGTTTTTGCAAATTCTGATAATCCTATGTTGGTAAGCATAGAAGCATCTATAAATCTACCCCAATCTTTCGAGTTAGTTATACCTCCATTAAGATAAAAATATCTAATTAAATCTTGTCCTATTGATACTATCTCTGGATCTTCATTATATACTAATTCATAGAAACTCTTGTAAGTATTTAATTCTTCTATATCAGCTTCTTTTGAAGAATTATAAAATACATAAGAAGGATTTTTTCCACTTAAATCTACTTTAGATAAATCTAATCTTAAAATAAATTGATTATTTTTAAGTTTAGTTTTTCTTAAAGCATTTATTCTTGTATTTAATGATTTGTTATCTTTACCATCAAAGAATATTCTAGTTCTTTCAGTAGGATCAAAGTAGTTAGAGAATATAAAAGCTTTTATAGCTTTCCATACTTCATATTTTTGATCAGTATTAGGTTCTTTGTTTGTAATACTCTCGTATTGTTTTAGTAACTTTTTAAATTCCTCTGTTGAGTAAGGCATTAAGTTAGAGTTCTTAATTACATCATCAGCAGCAAATATTGAATTTGTAAGTGCATAACCAGTAATAGTATTAGGAGTCAATTCTCCTTCATCAAATTCACCAACTAATTTGTTTATATTTTTAAACTGAATTGAGTTAAATAATTTATCAATAGAAGTTCTTCTATCAGATAAATCTAATAAACTTTTACCGACTCCTTTAGATTCTATATTTAATAGATTCTGAAATCTTGATAACTTATCTCCTATTTCTTTAAGTTGTGCAAACTTTTGTAAAACTAGTACTTGAATTTCTTCATTAGTTAAGTCAGTTTTACCTTCATTAAATAAAACTTGATTAAAATGATTTTTAGATAATGGATAATTTTCTAGATCATCCATTTTAAGTTTAGTACTTAATTCGTTGTATAGTACACTATTTTCTTTTATAAGATCAAGTAATGTATCTTCTTCTCTTTTTATTTCATCTTGTAACTTACTTTTACTTAATTTTACTCTTTTTGTATATTCTTTAAGTATTGGTTGAGCAAGTAATCCATATATCTCATCTTCTTCTAATCCTAAATCAAGCATTAATGTTAATGCAGATGATGTTGCAGGATTTACGTTAATATAAGATAATATAGGATTGTTACCATTATCTACAGATGCAGATTGAATTGATTGATGAAGTTCATTTTTCTTTCTTCCAGAATATGTAAATGCAGAACTTAAATCTGAAAATTCTTTTATTTTACCGTCTACCTCAAAAATTATATAATTTGGTACATATTGTTTTTCATCATTTATAACTACTACTTTTTGTAAGGATATTTCTTTTCCTTGTAATAGCGTACTAAATGTATTACTTACAGAAGTAATACCAACCATAGCTTTACCATCTACTGATTGTAAATATTTGTTTTTAGAATAATCAGGATTAAGATAATTTTCTTTATTAGTATTCTCTTGTTTTTTTATCTTTTCAGCTATACCACCTTTCTTGCCATCAGCAGTTTCATAACTAATTTTTCCTAAATCAAGAGGTTTAACTACTGATTCAAATACTGATTTGTTATATAATACTGATTTATGTATATCAACTAATTTATTTTTTGCATCATCTTGTTTAGAAAGATTACCTTCTTTATCTGCATTTAAATAATAGTTATATACATATAGCTTGTCAACATCGAAATCTGAACCCATTTGAGTTACAAAATTTCTACTTGCAATTACTACACCTTGATATATATCTGGTAAGAATCCAACTATTTCTATCAATGACATAGAATTATGTCCTTGATTTGGTATTCTAAATCCAAATTGATTTAATAATTCTTTAGGTATTTTTTTAGTATCTAGGAATTTATTACCTTGTTCATCTGTTGTGATATAATCATTTTGATTTAATAACTTTCCATTCTGATCTCTCAAGTTCCAAGACATTATAACTTGAGCAGGTTTTACAATTTCTCTATATCCTTCTCTATCAGCTTTAGATAATTTTTTATATTCTTCTTCTTCTAATTGTTCAGTATCTTTTTTATAAACAATCCTCATAGGTTTTAAACCAGTAGCAGGATCATAAGATTGAGAATATAAAGCGCCTACTGATTTTCCTTGCATACCTTCTTCTGATACAAGTACATAAGAACCTCCAGGCATCTTTTGCTTCAAGACTTTGTTAGTCCAGATAGAAGTAAGCATTGATTGCTCTTTATCATTATTTGTGTGTGCCCAAAAAGGTATTTCAAAATCTGTATTTTCTAAGTTACTTATTAAGAAACTTATTTGAGCAGGAGAATAATTTCTTTTAATACCTTCTCCTTTTAATAGCTTTATTAGTTCTGGTTTATTAAGTTGTCCATTCTTTACTATTCTTTTTTCAATAGATTTCAAACCATCTTCATATATTTGATTTTGTAAATCATCATATATTTTCTTTAATTCTTGTCCACTATATACTTTATTATCATATCTAAAACCAGATACTTCTTCAATACTATCAAATAATAATTTAAGTACTTGAGTTGATCTTACAGTTTCATCTTTAGTTTCATCATAAGGTATTTCTTGTTGAATACCAAAGTTACTTCTATCAAGTTCTACTGCATAAGATGTTAAATCTAAATCATCTTTTATAGTTCCATCTGTATTCCAGATATTAATACTTTGCTTACCTCCTAATTTAGTAGCAGTATTAAATGCAGCACGTACAGATTTACTAGAAGAATTTTGTAATTTCTCCATAGCTACTCTAAGTTTATCTATTTCTAAACCTTGAGTAAATTGAGGAATTAATGGTAATGATGAAGATTTAATATATTCTCTATATATTGTATCATCTTCTTTAGAGACTATTCTTGAAGAATATACAGGTTTATCAGAACTAAATAATATTTTTTCTAATTCATCTTTTGTAAGTACTAAATTATTTCCTTGAGTTTTGATTTTCTCTAATAGATCATTATATAATTTAGTAGAGATTTCTCCATACATATACATTACTTTTAATTTTTCAGTTAAAGTAATATATTCTTGAGCATCTGTTCCTTTAATAGCATCGTAAGGAAGTCCAATATTATTATCTTCATAATATTTTGACAATCTTGCAGCTAGTTGTGCATTGTTTAATGCAGATGATTCTATATCAGCTAATTTTACAGATAAAAAATATTTATTAGTTGAATCTATCATACCTTCTTTAAAAGGTGCGATAAGATTAGTTAATCTTTTACCAACGTTATCCCAAGTTGTAGCTACATCAGTTTTGAAATAAACAGCAGGATCATCAATAAAAGTTTGATGAGAATTAAATTTAGCTAATATACTATTAACAATATAATCAGCAGCAGCTAATGTTAATTGATTATTTTGATCATCTGTTTGAGAAGCAAGTATCTTTTGTAAGTAATTATAATCTACTAACTTTAATGTTTGAGAACTAATACCTAATTCTTTCCATTGTTGTAATTTGTTAGATACATCATTTTTTATGATGCGATTTAATTCTTCTTTTATGATTTGTTCTACTGTCTTATCTCCTATTTTATCAGTAGGTAATTTAACTGTAGTTTTTTTACCATTTTCATCTTTATTAAATATTAGATCATTTAATGTAGGAAAGAAAAAGAAAAAATTAGAACCTTTATTGTATGCTTTGTTTTCACTTTTTCTTGCTTGTTGAGAAAGTATTCGATTGTGCTCAGATGCTACTACAGAATATAACGCATCTATTGTTCTCTTTCCTATTCTATATCCTTCTTTATCAAAAAATAATTTAACATCTATTCCAGTTCCTTGTACTACATAAGATGTAGTTTTATCAGGAACAGTTATAAGATATTTTATGATTCTAGTTCCTTTTGTATCTTCTCCTCCAAGACCTTTCTTTCTACTTCCAGAATTTTGCATTAAAGCAAGTTGAGTTATTTCTAAGTCTAAGTCTGACATAGAACTTAACTTAGTTCCATCTTTACCTACTTTTAAAGTATCTAAAGGTGAAATAGTAAATATCTCTTTAAATAATTCTGGTTTAGTATCTCTTAAATATAACCAAGTATCATATATAGGAGTTTCTCCGTTAAATATCGGTTTGTTAAAAGTAATATCTAATAATGATTTTACATGATTATCATCATTAAGTATCTTGTTAAATTCTTTAGTTAAGAATTTATTAAATGTATAGGAATAAACTGTATTACCTTCTCCATCTTTAAATGTATTAGAGTAATAGCTTTCGTTATTATAAGAATCTAATTTTGCTAATGCTCTTATTGCTGAATTGTTTACAGTAGGATCATTAACAATTGTTTCTTCATCTAATTCGTTAAATTCATCTTCTCCTTCTTTTACTTCTTTAGCTCCTAATCTAAGATCAATTAATTTAAATAAACCTGAATCAGAAGTAAATTGTTGATTAATTGATAATCTATTTACAACTCCATTTACTAATCTATCTAAAGTATTATCTGAAATAGTAATACCTATCTTTTCTAATACTTCTTTTACATTTTCTAATGTAGGTTCTTCTTTAATTTCTTTTAATCTCTTACGATATTCTTCTACCTTCTCTTTTGATAAAATCAAATCTCCATCTACTTCATCAAATAGATTTGATCTTTTGAAATCTCCTTGCCATTTAGATATAATAGTTTTTTCAATAGAAGTTCTATCAGTATCTATTACATTAAAATATTGACCAAGTATATTTCCTTCTCTATCTGTTCTATCTTTTACAATTATAGTTTTAAAGTTACCATAAGAAGAACTCATGGTAGATACAAATTGACGTTTTAGTTGTTCTTTATCTTCTTTATAATTGTTTATCTTTTTCAATAAGGTGTTAATAAAAGGTTTACCTTTTGCATTTAACCTTAATTCTTCTTCCATAGCTTCCCAAGTATTATCTACTCCAGCAAGTACAGATTTTAATTGTTCATATACTTCATCGTATGATAAAAAGACTGGTTGCTTAGGAATTATACTTTCAACAAGTTTAAAACTATCATCTGATTTGTTATAAACTGTTTTAGGAATAAATGCTAAAAACTTTTTAATAGCTTCTAATGCATTATCTTTTGAGTCATATTGAAATACCCATTCATCTTGACCTTGTGAACCTACTACTTCTGCTCCTTCAACTCCTTCTTCATCTTCTGTAACTTCCGTAGATTTATCTAAAGATGTTCCTTCTAATTTAGGTTTTGCTATTAATCTTAATGCTTGTAGCTTATCTCTAACTTCTAAAGATAAAGCATCTAAATTATTAAGTATTAATTGATAAACTTCTCTAGGATCAGATTTGTTTATATCTGTTATATTCTGTTTAATTGATTCAATAGCTTTACTATACAATAATTTCTCTTGTTTGTTATCTCTATAGTAAGCTAAAACACTACTAGATAAAACATCTACTACTTCTTTTTGTTGATAGAAAGATTTAAATCCTGGAAGTAATAGATTGTTTGTAGTGTTAGTAGATGGTAGATCAAATAAAGGTAATTGACCTTCTATAACAGATACAACTATTTTACCAAATCTATCTTTAGATAATTTTACTTTTCCAGGAAATTGAGAATTGATACTACCTAGTACTTTGTAAGCATTAGATAGATTATAGTCTGATCCTTTCTTATTTACAATTTTTAGTTGTCCTTCTTCTTCTCTAAAAAGATTAGCTCCATTAGGAGCTTTCTTAGATTTAAGATAAGTAATTAAACCTTCTTTATCAGTAGGTATAAGTTCCTTACCTTTAAAATATTCTTCTATTTGTTCAATAGAAGGAGTTTCTTCTCCATTTTGTATAAAAAGATCAAAAGCAGCATCATACAATCCTGCTTTCTTTTCTAATAACTTCCATTCTAGAGAATTAGTATTAGGACAAGCTTTCATTAATGTAGATTAAGGTTTACATCTATCTTTATATTCTTTAGATTCTTCTTCTGTAGGATTTTCAGATTGAAATTCATCAGCTTCAAATTCATCTAAAGTATTAAGACCACTTTTTTTATTTGTGGTTAAAGATACAAATTTTTGTCCATTTTCAGTTGTAAAATCCAAATTTTCTTTTGACTGTGACTCTTTCAAGAAATCAAAGTTTAAGTTAATTGTAGGTTGTACAAATACTGTTTGTTTATTATTACCTATGTTAACAGCTATTACATTAGTTCTTGATATAGAAGATAAGTGCTCATTATAACTTTTCTTTTTATATTCAATTACATTATTATCTTTTGTATTTAATATAGGAACTTTAAATTCTCTTTTACTATTTATCTTAGTTAAATCTGCTCTATAGAAAGTATTATTTAATAAAGCAATAACTCTATTTCTTTTACCTTCATTAGTAATATCATTAGCTCCATAAAATAAAGGTTTACCACTTTGTCCATTCTGTACAGATGGATTAGATAATATTTTTAGTCCTCCAGATACTAATTCAAGATAGTTGTTATTACTTCTTAAATCTTGGTTAATTCTTTCAACATTAGCTTCTCCTTTATCAGTACTTGATAAGTCTGTTGCTGTAAACCATTGATTAAAATACCAAGATAATCCTTGTGGAGTAGTTATATCTTGATCGTATTCATTTTGAATTTTAACAACTAGTTGTTGTTCTTCTTCTGTCAATTTAGATTCTTGTCCTTTCTTTCCTTTTTTAAAGAATAAATTAAAAGCTTTCATCAATGAATCTACTATCTCAGAATCAACTCTATCAATATCAACAGGTAAAGCTATTTGCTTACCATCAGGAGTTGGAGTCATTGTATATAGATAACCTGATCTTGAACCTTGTTTATTTAATAATTCTTCTTTGTCATAAATACTATTTAAACTATCTTCAAACTGTTCATTTCTTCCTATTAGAAAATCAGGAGTAAAAGAAAAGTTATCTGCAACTAAAGCTTTTTCTCCTATATTTAAAACTCCTGCTGTTTTTCTACCAACTGTATCTTTAACTTCTTTATTTTTAAAGATAAAATTTCTTGCAAATACTAGTTGTTTATTTTGTCCTCTATAAGTTGGTAAATAACCTATAAGTTTTTCTTTATAATAAACTCCTATTGGTACTGTGTTTATATCATCTTTATTTGCTTCATAGAAAGGAGAATCTGTATCAATTTTAAGAGTTAACTCTGTACCAACGGAGATGGTATTATCATGTAATATTTTGTAATTATCATTAATAATGGTACTATCAATAGTGTTTCCTTCTTGATCTTGTTCTTGAGCTTCGTAAGCAAGTTTGTTGTGGTTACCATAAATTTCTGTAGTTAGAGTTTCTTGTTTATTTAATTGTTCGTTTATAATATTTTCTTGTTCTTGTTTTTCTTTTTCAGTAGGAGGTACATAGATTTCAGATATAGGAGTAAGATTAGAAAGCTGATCTACTGCTAACGTTTTATCTTGTACTTCTGCATCTTTTTGAACTTCTTCAATAACATTGTCAACTTTCTGAGTATTTTCTTCATTGTTTTGTTTATTAAGTTCTTCTCTTTTTTTAGAAATTTGATCAATAATTTCTGGAGTAGTTAAATTATTTTTATCTGATTCTTCTAAAAAAGCATCTAAATCTTTTTCAGTTTGAACATTATTTATTTGTTCACTTAATTTAGTTCTTTTCTCTTGATCTGCTTTTAATTTAGCTTCTTCATAATCTGCTTTTTTCTTAGCTTTGACTTCTGCTTCTTTTTGCTCTTTCTCTTTTCTTTCTTTCTCTTTTGTTAACTCTTTGATAGCAGGATCAATTACTTCTTTTTTAAACTTCTTTGGATCGTTTAATATCTTAGAATAATTATCTTTTGCTTTATTAATTTCTTGTTTAGCAACAAGTTGATTTGCATAATCTTTTGCTAATGGAGCAAGTACACCAATCTTAGATTCTAGTTCTTTATCTAAATTAGGATTCTCTTTTACTAAATCACTATAAAGAGATGTTACTATTTGACTTTCCGATCTAAGAAGATCAGCAGATTTTTTATCACCTTTTGCTTCTTGATAAAGTACTGCACTTTGATATGCTAAGGTTTCTGCTTTGTATTTTGCAGCATCTATTTGATTAATTGGAAAATTAACATTAAGATTTAGCTCCTTATTTTGAGAAGCTTTTGTTAAATCTGTTAATGTTGATTCTAGTGAATATACATCTAATCTTCTTCTAAATGCTTCTGATGCTACATGAGGGTCTTGTATAATAGCATTTAAATCTCTAAACTCTTTATTTAATTGTCTAAGATCAATTGCTTTTTTAGCTGCTGTTTCTTTATATTGATTATCATCTACATTATCTGCAAGACCTTGATTTTGAGCATCTGTTTTTCCATTCTCTCTAATTATAGTATTATCTACAGATGCAATACTTGCAATTTCTTTACTTAGTTCTTCTGATGTTTCAGTTCTTATAGATTTAAGTGCTGCAATATTAAATAGATTATTTCTAGCTACTTCTGCACCTACTCTATCATCATTTTTAATTGCTGTATTTAAATCTTCTTGATTCTTTCTAAGATATTCTATATCTGTTTTTAAAGTAGATATAGTTTCTTTATGATATTTCTGTTTTTCTATTCCCTCTAATTGATAAGCAGATACTCTTTGAGTTTTACCATTTTCATCTTCATAAGTTTTATATGGAACAAACTCTAATCCAGCAGTTTGTCCTATACCTCCTATAGCTCCTAATATACCTGTTATAGCTCCTTCTTCTGATGCTAATGTATTTAAATATATATCACTATTACTTTTTCTTTTAGCTCCTTTAGTTTGTTCTAAACCTATTTTTTCACCAACTAAAGTATTAGTTTCTTCTAGATATTCTTGCCCAGATTCTCTAGCTAATTTACCTAATGTACTTGCTTGTTTAGGTAATTCTTTTTCTAACAAAGTTAATCTTTTAACATAATCACTAAGATTTTCTTTATTACCTCTTATTAATTGAGATTTTGCAGATTGACTTAAATTACTATATGATTTAAAAACAGGATTTAAAGATGTAATATTAAGAAGTAAATTAGTATTAAAACTAAAATTATAAGTATTTGCAGCACCTTCTGATGCAAGTCTTATAGCTTCTTGTTCTGGTACAGGAACTTTAATTCCATCACCATAATCATATCCATTATTTATAATATCATCTTTTAATTTACTATACACATCTGCTCCTGATCTAACTGCTTCTGCATGAGTCAAACCTGCTGCTGTACCTAATTGAGCTAAACCTTGTGTAGTTTTTGCAATAGCTTCTGCTCCTTTAGTTGTTTTTATAATATTTTGAATAGTTCCATTTAATAATTTTGCTCCTTTACCTAAAGCACCTCCTATACCTGCTCCAGTTAAACCAAAAGAAGCAATAGATGTTATTAATCCTTCTGCATGATTAACCCACCATCCAGAATCAGATAAAGGTGCAAATTCATTTGATGGAGTTTCTTGATAATTTTTTAGTCCTCCAAGAAAATCTTTATCTAATTTCTTTTTACCTTCTTTTGCTAATTCTGTAATAGCATTAGTATATTCTTTAGTGTCATCTCTATCAAATAATTCTACTATATCTCCTGTAGTTTCTAATATATCTAATCCAATAGCAGGAACTATTCTAAGTAAAGTATTACCTACTTGATCTATAGCAGGTTGTTGTCTAGCTTTATATCCATCTAAATCTCCATATGCAGGTAAATAACCTTTATCATATTGAGTTTTTTCATATATAGATTGAGTATTACCTACTTTTTCAGAAGTAGCTAATAGTGGATCAACATCTTGATTAAATGTTGATTGTAGTTCTGCCTTACTTTTTAAACTTAACTTTTTTCCCATTATTTAAAAAATAAAGCTATCTGAGTAACATCATCTAGAGATACTTCTTTTCCATGTTCTTTTACAAAATCAGGATTGTCTGTCCTTAAAATAACTCTACCTTCTGGAGTTTCTTGTATCTCAAAGTTAATACCTGCAATATCTACATTGTTTACAATTCCAGGAAGTTCTTTCATAGCATTGTAAGCTTTATTTACTAATGCTGATTTTTGAGCATCAGAACTATTGTAGTAACTAGCTTCTCTTGTTACTGCTAAATCTTTACCATTTAAAACAGCAGCATAAGGATTTGCAAAAGCTTCATTTCCAGCTATTACAGTAAATCTATTCTTAGGAGAATACTCACCTTTAATATCTATTGCATTTTGAAAATCTTTTACTGTATCAAAATCAGTATCAAATTGCTCGTTTATCTTTTTTAGGAACTTAGGATCAGAACCAGATATTTTTTCTCCTGTAGTTGGGTTATAAAATACTCTATTATTAAATGATATTTTTAAATCATCTGTAGCTTTCTGTCCTAAACTTTTACCTGATGCTCCAACTGCTGTATAATCAAATCCAGGTTTATATGTATCAGGAGCAGCTTTTATAATAGGTGTATTTTCATCTGCTTCTTTTGTTTCTACTTGCTTAATATAATCATTTACTATCTTAAATGCTTCCTTAGAATTAGGTTTAGTTTCTGGACTAAATGTTTTTAATATTCTATCAAACTTAGTTTTCTCATTAGCATCTAAATTAGTATATGCTTTTTCTGCATTAAATGCTTTACCAGATGTTTGAGCACTTCTACTATTTATAGGTGCAAGTCCTCCTATAATATTATTATTTGCTTGTGTTTGTACAGGATCAGAACCTAGTTTTGTTTTACTAATAATAGGAATTTTTGTTTCTACACTTTGTGATAATTCATATTTACTTCCATCATTATCAGTTAATACTTTTCCTTGATTAGATAAATAAAACTCACTATGTCTCTGGCTATCTCTTTTTGAGAAGCCATATACTTTTTCTAATCCAGTAGCAAGTATAGATTTTTCAATTTCTTTATCTGCTTGTTCTGATGTAAGACCATCAAGTTCTTGTAACTTTCTTTTTTCTTGTCTATACTCATTAGTTCCTCTATATCTCTGAATTGCAGGATTTAAATATTTGTTTTTAATATCTTGTGAAGATATACCTCCTCTAGTTATACTTTGTAAGAACTCAGGATTATTTTTATCTTGAGATAATTCACCTTCATTATAACTAGCTTCTATTTGATTAAATAATGCTTCTTTAGGTTTATCATAATCTAATCTTTCTTGTACATCATAACTAAAACGATTATAAGTACCATCTTCATTTACTGTACCTTTAAAGTTTTCTGGTCTTGTAAAATCTAATGCTTTTTCTCCAAGCCTTTGTTTCTCTGAAATATATTGTTCGTATATTTTTTTATTATCTAATGCAGCAATTCTATCTCTATCTGATCCGTAGTTCTTTACTAATTGAGATACTATGTTAGATGAGTTTTCAAAACTATCATCTGAACCAGCTATTTCGTCAATAGCTTTTGAAAATTGATTATAATGCTTTTCTCCAATAGCTTGATCTTGTTCTAAATATTGATCATTAGCCATTTGAATAGCTAATGCATTAGATATATCTAAATTCTTATTATAGCGATCTTGTAAAGTATCACCTAGACTTTTTAAAGTATCAAAATTACTACCCACAAATTGAGGTACATATTTTGAATTACTTTGTCTTACTTGATCATATAATTCTGCCATAATTATTCATTTATAATTACCATTCTAAAACTTTCCATTGGTAAACCATTGTGAAATCTACGTTCTTGTAACTCCATAAAAGATTTTTCTTTAGTCAAACCTTTATAATTAAATGTTGATATTTCATTTAGAAATTTATTAGACCAAACAATTTGAATTTGATTTTCTATATACTTAACTTGGTATGACCAAAAGAAACTATGATTAAAAATTTTTTCTTTTAATTTTAACATATTATAAATTTTAATTGTAAGTTTTATTAACAAAATCTATCCAATTAGAAATTTCTTGAACATTAGTAGATTTGAATTCAGCTAATACAGTATCTTGTTCTATATTAACATTATTAAATAAATCTTTTAAGGGAGTTTCTCCTCTTTTTTCATTGTTTATTACAAATGACCTATAAATACCATTACTATTAAAAATAGGATTTAATTCATCACTCATGTCTCCTATTCCTAAGAAACCTTGAATAACTGTGTACTTTTCCTTATTATAAGTAAAAGTTTTTTCTGGTAACATTTCTTGTGTAAGCATAATTTAGTTTATTTAAGTTTATTATATTTATTAACATCTCTTTAATTTTCCACCAAGTCTTTTAATTTTCATTTTAGGAGTAGAACTATTTCTAACTGATATAGGTCTTTGAGTTGCAAATTGACCTTGATCATTAGTTTCTTTTCCCATTATATCATGAGGTTTAAGTACCTTTACAGGAACTGGTTTAGCTACAGATTTAACTGGATCTCTGCGTAATACAAATTCATCAGCACCATATTCAGTACCTCTCTCTGTATCGTATTCACGTAATTTTACACCTAAATAACCATTATCTCCAGCAAAGTTCTTATTTACTGTAGCTCCTCTATTAAAAGGTTTATTTAAAACTAAATCTATTTCTTCTTGAGTTAGTGACTCTTTTATAGGAGTTTCTCTATTTGGAGCAACACCAGTAAATAACGGTTTACCATTTATTCCTTGATAGTTATTTAATTTAGCTTTTTGAGCTTTGTACAATTTAGCTCCATCGTATTTAGCAGAGTCTAATATATTGTTTTCTTTAAATGTAGTAGGAAAAAGAACTTCGTTAGATTTTTTCCATGGTATTTTCTTAGGATCAGGATCAACTTCTCCTCCTAAAGCATATCCTCTTTTACTTCTTTTTGCTTTAAGTCTATCATATACAGAAGTTCCAGAAGTATTTTTTTCATAGAAATCAGGAAGATAAGAATTTTTTTCTCTTTCTAATTCTATTGCAGCGTTATCAGCTTTTTGTTGTTGAAATTTTGTTCCAACATCAGCTAAATTATCAGATAATAAATTTTGTTGTTGAATATTTCTACCAACTAAATTAGTGTTAAACTCATTCTCTCTTTGAATATTTCTAGCTATAACACCTTGATTAAATTGACTAGTTTGATTTTTAATTTGAGCATTTTGATTAGTTTCTTCTTGAGCTAATTGATTTTTAGCATTTACAGTTTTTTCAAAAGTAGCAGCTTTAATTGCTTGAGCTACTGCTGGATTTGATACTCTATAATCAGTTTCTCTATCTAAATTTCTTTGAGAATTATCTATATTAGTACGTGCTGCATCTAAATTTACTAAATTAGGAGATATTGTAGACTCAGCTCTTGATGCAATAGGTTTAGGTAACTTCCTAAGAGCATTAGATATATTACTAGCATAAGGAATTAATGAATCAGCAACATCAGTAAATGAATTATTACCTTCTTTACTTGCAAGAAAATCTTTTTCTTTTTGAGTAGGTTGCCATTTACCTACCTTAGTATATGGTTTTCCAGATACAGATTTAGTTAAATTTAAATCAGATAAAGATTTTCCTGCTTGAATATTACCAGTTTTAAAATTTAATTTATTTGCTCTAGAAGTAAAATTAATATCTCTTAATGATTTACCTACATTTCCTCCTTCAGCATATACTATATCACTAGACTTTACACCAGTAAAAGTTGGATTATTATATTTTCTAATTTTTTGGTTCATATTATTTCTTTATTCTAATTAGTCTATTATCTACTACAATAAATTTAGAAGAATCTTTAGTTTTAGAATTTTGTGGAATCCTACCTCCATATGCATATTCACCTAATTCTTTTAAACCAAACTGTTCTTTAAATTCTTCTTGTTGCATCTTTAATGCTTCTTCTTTTTGTTTAAGAAGTCTAATACTATTATTTGTAATTGTATTAGGTACTTTCTTTTCCATCTTACCAATTGCTTTAGCAATAGGCTTATGAAGTTGTGCAAATCCTAATTCTTCTGAAAATACAAATGGTTCATTTTGATCTAATCCTTGTAAAGTTTCTCCTCCTTCAACTTCAACTTCTGGTGATAACATTACTCCTCCTTCTTCATGTGAAGCACCTTCTACTTCTGCTGATCCATCAGATAATTGTTTAAGATTACCTCCATCAAAATATTTAGTTATATTACCTCCATATTTAGCATATATTTGATTATTATTAGATCCAGTAGTATCATATATAGATAATTTAGCATTATCTTCTTGAGTTTGTATATAATTTCTTCTATTTAATTCTTTTTGTTTAGCTTCTTTAGCTTTATTATTTGATAATACTCCACTTATTCCTCCTATAATTCCTCCTGCTGCTGCACCAACTGCTGTACCAATTCCAGGAATTACTGAACCTATTGCAGCTCCAGTTCCAGCTCCACTTAAAGCCCCAGAAGCTCCAGCAGCAAAATCATCTTGAACACCAAATTCATCTTGAGGAGAAATATTATTAACTAAATCTGATCCAATTTGTCCTAGTTGAGCATAAGGAACTGCACCTCCACCTTTAAATTTTTTTAGTGTTCTTTTCATTAACTATTAGATTTTCTGGTTGAAGCATTGAAACTCTGTAAATATAACTCTTTATTTGCAATATTATCAAATTCTAACCTCACAATAAAATACTTACCTCTTAATGGTTGTGAATCATACCAAACAGGAGTAGTAATATTAGAAACTATAACTTGACTATCTAGAAGTAAAGAATCTACAATTGGTAATGAAGGATCAATAACATTATCATTAATATCATTAAAAGACCAAACTTCATCTACGACTTTAGCATTAACATCTATAAATAAAGATTCTGTTTCATTTGTAATAATTGGTATTTTTCCAGTACAACCTTGATCATTCCAAATAGTAATAGAAGTAATAGTTTTTCTTTGATCAATTGAAGTAGTAGTATTTTTATATTTAGTAATCCAACTTACTACTTCTAAAATTTTTTGTGAGTCAGGATCATTATTAATTACAAAATCAATATAAAAAGGATACAATACTCCATAATATCTACCTCTATCACCTACTCCATGAGTATATAAATCATTATTTTTAAAAGAAAAAAGATTTGATCTTGTATTAAACATAAAATCAGGTACAAAATCATGTGCATATACCCATTGTTGTTTAATTAAATCATAAGAAACTGTAAAATTTATATCAGCTTTTTGAGAAAGTATTACACGACTTTCTTCATTTTGATATGCAAAAACAATTCCATGATCATTGTAAGGATTATCTTTCTTGCAATTAAGATAATCACTAAAAAAGTTTTTTAAACCTCCACCAAAATCTTTAAGATTTTTTCCATCATATAAGTAGACTATTTTAGTTTCTTCATCTACAGATAAATATCCAAAATCAGTTAATAAACAACTATATTTATGTTGAGTACCTCCTGTGCCAGTCTTTGTAGGAGATTCTTCTTTTGGTTCTATTTCAAATATATCTTCTGAACCTAAAGATATATTTATAATATTAGCTTGTAATACTGCTTTATCTCTTGTTTTATATAATGCTCTCTTATGATGTATTAATAATGCATCTGTTCCCCAAGCTTCAAGATTTATTATATCTCCTTTATCTCTAACTGTATCAAAATAATCTAACGGTTTAAATGTTCTCCATCCATCATCTATACTATTTTCTTTATTTCCTTGTGTTGATCTAATTATTCTAAATTTATAATCATTTTGATTTATATTATTAGGATTAAATATTCCATATACTTCTAAATCTGTTACAGAACTAAAATCCTTAGAATATTGAAAATTATTAAAAATTTCTGATCTCTTTCTAATTGTAGGACTAAACCAGTAATTAGATATATTACCTGATCCAATTTTTCCAAATAATCCAGCATCACTAAAAAAATATGTGCTTGGATCACCCAATGTTATATATCTTTGATTAACATTATGTCTACCAACAGTTAAATGAATATTAAATACTACTACAGATTTATTATAATCTAAATAATTAACAGAACCATATCCAGCTAATGAAACATAAGAACTTACTCCTATAAAACCATCTCCTATATTATTTATAATATTAAATGATTTGTTTCTAATTATTATAGGATTAGATACTATTTCTTGATTATTATAACTTATATAAAAATCACTTTTTGGTAATACTAAAGAAGATAAATAACTTTCTTCATACATTGAAGCATCAGCAAATCTTGCATTTGTTTTTGTAACTAATCTACCACTTACATCAACATTTAAATTACTTCCTTCTATTTTTGCATGTATTGTTTCTTCTGATCCTCTATTATCAACTATATTACTTCCTACTTGCGCTCTAATATTATTAGGTACATATGTTTGATCTGATAATCTTCTTATTATATCTGAGGAACCTACATTAGAAGAAGTTGTTCCTCTTATAGGGGGAGTTCCTGTAGTTAATCCTATTGAAGTATAATTAAATGAATAAGCAACTAAATTTAAATCATTATTTCCTTCTGCAATTAATCCATAACTACCACCAGCAATTGTATTTTTATCATCAGGAACTAATTTATTTAATCTATATTTAATATGATTTTTTAAATAGCAAGATTGAATATTAGGTCTATCTTGCCATATATCAAAACTATTAAATCTTAAATAATTTTTATTAGTTACAATATTATCACCACCTCCTCCTCCTTCATCAATACAATCATTAAATACATTTCCTCCAGCATTTATAAGTGGTAAATCTGTACCTGAACCATTATTTCCATTTGCTGAAAATTTAGTTAATCCTGTACCTAAAACTATTATATCAGAGAGATTCTTTTTTGCATAACCTATTCTATATCCTTTTATTTTAGTTTCATCATAAGCATCATTTTTAACTATAATATCTAAATTATCTAACTGATCTATTCCATAATTTTTAGTTCCAAAAGTTGTTTGTGTTCCCCAGACATTTTCATACATATATCTTATGCTAGGAAATTTATGATGCCTTACTTTTTGATTAGGAAAATCAGGAAAACTTGCAGGGTATGTTTCATTTTCATTTTCCCAATATCCCATAGTACCTTTTCTTTCAAAAGGAATACTAGTATCTCCATCAAATATACAAGTATCTTCTATTTCAAATTTTTTAGGAGTTCTTGCTGATATTAATAATCCTCCTGTTGGTAAAGTAGAAAAATTAGTTTCACCTGTTAATGATTGCCTTCCGGGAATATGATACCATTCAGTAAATGATCCATTATCTAATAATTCAAATTGTATATAAAAAGCTACAACTTCATCATGAACAAAAGTTTTTTTGTTTCCAGTTTTATATTTTGAATTTGATAATAAGCCTGTTTCTAAATCATTATTAAAAGCTAATTTACTTCTCCATTTTATAATTGTTTGATTTGCTATTGATTGGAAATTTTCAATTATTGGAGATTTTAGTTCTGCAAGGAACAATTGATTATTTAATGATTTTATATGTTTAGAAGATTTATATATTATATTTTTTGTAACTAATTCACCTATAGTAACAGTATTTAAAGATTCTGTACCATTATAAACTGTAAAAAGAGTTGAACTTGTTATATCTACTTCTTTTATTATTCTAGAAGATATAATACCATTTATTTTTGATATAACAGCGATTGCAATTTTACTATAAGAAGTATCTAAATTAACTAAAGTAATTTTTATTGATTTATTAGAACTTTGATTAGAATTTACACCTTTACTAGTAAAAGGATGTTGAGTAATATCAAAATTAGTTATATAAATAGGATTACTTATAGTAGTAAAACTTGTTCTACTTTGATCTTTTGATATATATTGAAATGTTACAAAATATGCACCTGTTGTTACAGAACCAGATTCTAAAGTTTCTAATTGAATATCAGTTGTATTATTTATAGTAGGAAATAAATTATAAAAATTTAAAGGATCACTAATATTAACTGTATCTAAATTTACATATTTATCAGTATTAAGACCATCTACAAAAGTAACAATTAATTCATTTTTAGAATTTAATTTAGCTTCTGCTGTTATAGGTTTATTTATATTAAAATTAAAATCAGTTCTTTCTAACTTTAAAGAAAATGTTTTTGTAATTTCATCAATTACAGCTATACAATCTTTATTTGTATTTGATTTATAAAATAGAATAATCTTATTACCTAATACACATACTCCATTTTTAAATTGAATATTTAAAGAAGTTAGTGCAATTTCTATTGCATTACCTTTTTCATTTAAAGCCGTATCATACTTTCTACCATTAACACCATTTTTTGCCCAATAGATAAAACCATCAGGAATACTTTCTGGATTAACGTTTTGATTTATTCCTTTTAAATTCATTATCTTACAAATTTACGTTGTTCTCCACCAGTAAAAAATGATTCGTAATAGTTATCAGGAGGTATTAAATTATTTCTTAATTGTACTTGATTTTCTTTTTCATCAGTTGATTCTGCTTTAATTATATTCTTTGCTTTTCTAAAGAATTTAGTTGCTTGAGCATCACAATATGCATATGTCATATCACTATTAGGAAGTTTATATCCAGTAAATACTAATTTACTACATACATACCAAAATACTCCTTCTCTTAATTCTTCAAGATCAGGAGCTATAGGATAACCTTCACTATCAATAGGTGCTACTTTATAACAAACAATTATTTGTCCTTCTTTAAATGAAGTTTTAATATAGTTATAACTTAAATCATAAAAGTTATCTTGTAATTCAGTACTATCTACTTTTACTATATTTCCTCCTCTTAATAGATTTATATTTTGAGAATTAATATCTTCTGCTTGTATTTCAGTATCAGTTACAAAATAACTTTTTAGTTCAGATATTGGAACTTTTTGTATTCTAACATCTATACTTGATGTTCCTTTTCTCAATCTTCTTCCGTTATATATTACTCCAGATAAACTAACTAATCCACATGGAAGTTTTGCAGAATGATTTGATATAGTAAGTACTTTATATGTCTTTTCAAGTCTTGATCTAATCATGCATCTATCTAAAGCTTCACCTATCCATTCCATTATATCATCAGCATAAGTCATATCAATAATACGAGTATTACGAATAACTCTTGCTATTAATGGTTTTATAGATGTTGTTTTATATACTGCCATGTTACTTTTCTTTATAAGGTATATAAGGATATAAAGCTAATAGACTAGGATTACCAGCTATTGTCTTTGACATTAATTGTTTAAAACCTTTTCCGGGTTGTCCATTAGCAGGAGAAAATTTATAAAATAATATGTTACTTGTATATGTTACTTTAGACCAATTAGTTCTTACAAATTCTTCATCTGTATAATATATTTTCCAATTATCTTTAGTAACTTCTTTTCCAGCAGCTTCTAAATCTTTCTTATATTTAAAACTTTCACCTTTGTTTAATCTAGGTTTATTTGCAGGATTTCTACCTTGTCTCATTATAAATAAATAACCTAATCCACTTCCAAGATTAAAGTTATGTCCATTTATTAATTTAACTCCTGCTTTTATAAAATATAAAGATAGTATTTTTTTATATAATTTATAGTCTATGTATATACTACCATCTTCATTACATATCTGTCCAAATTTTAAAGTATATGCCCTTTTACCAGTTAATGAAGTATTTTCTTCAAGTAAATTTTTAGCATATTCAATATATGAATGTCTTACTGATAATGTTTTTGGAGTAGTAGATACTTTAAACATTCTTATCTTCTTTTATTTCTATCTTTTCTTTCTCTGTCTGCATCCTAAATTCTTTAGTCATTATACTTTCTATTACTAATTGAGTAAGAGCTTCATCTTGAATAAAATCAGACGTTGCAGTATAACAAGGTACATTATCAGTTGCTGAACAAGTAAAAGTAGCTAATTTTCTTGGATCAGACCAAACATCTTCAATTCTTATTTTTTCTATATTTTTTTCTCCAAAGATATACCCTCTATTATTAAGCATTGTATATCTTGTTCTTTTACCAACAACTTTACTTGTCTGCATATATTGTTCTGCTGCAAATGTAGTCCATCCATATGCTTGACTACCTCCTACAGAACCAAAATAATCAAAAGGATTAACTCCTATTTTTAAGACTTGAGGTATTTCCTTTACTGTTCTTAGAACATTTTCACAATTACATTCTGCTAGTTCTTCACATTCTTCTTTACTAACTTCTTCTAAATCAATAATTATTGATTGAGAATAATATTTCTTTTGTGCAGGATTTTTAGATAAAGTATTACTTAACATTCTTGCTCTATGTATAACAATTAAATCTTCACACATAATCCTAAAAGGAATTGTGAATTGTTTACCAGAACGTTCAGCTAGAATTTCAGCTATTTGAGATAGTAACATATAAGTAGTTTTAAAGTAAAAAGGAGGAGAATTTCCTCTCCTCCTTTTCTGACCTGTATATTTAAACTAACTACTATGTTCCAAACAATGTGTTTAGTGAAGCAGTTAAACCACCTGCTGATCTAGGTGCTGCAATAGTAATAAATTCTTTAGCTCTATCAGAAGTAGAATCACCAGTTTGATTAACAAACTGATTTACTTCGATATTGAAAGTATCATAAGTATCAGTTTCTACTGCAAACAAATCTTCTACACCAAAAGCAGAGTTACCAAATTGAGTATTACCAGCAGTTAAACCAGTATAAGTATTACCTTCTTTTTCAAGTTCAGCAATGCTTTGTCCAACTCCATTACCTTTTGTATAAGCAGTCATGTTTTGTTGAGTTGCATTAGCAAGACCTTGACGATCAATAATTCTGAAATGTTCATCATTATTGATTGCAGTAAATTCAAGACCTCCTGTTACAACTGCGGTAATTCTGTTAATACGAGTACCTTGAGCTTCTGCTTGTGTAAATGTTTGAGTTGCTCCTTGATAAGGTCTATCTAAAGTTATTGAAACACCTGCTGATACTGCTGTTACAACATAAACATCACCAACTAAGTTTGTAGGTGCTGCTGCTGCATCAATAGACATTAAATCTCCAACTATTGCACTTGATACAGGACTACCACCACCTAAAGTAAGTATATTTGATCCTCTAGTTGCTGTAAGAGTAGGACTAGTTCCAGTTAAAGTCATAGCAGCATAAGTACCGTTTACTTTAACTTTAGCAGTAACAAGTGGTTTATTATTTCTATATTGAACAGAAGTTAAATCATTTACTTGCTTTGCTAATTGAGAAATAGCAGTAACTTGAGTATCTCCAGTTACAAGTCTATATTCAAAATTCCAAGTAGGGAAAGGTTGATTACCTTCTGTAGTTTCAATGATAGCAATTTCATAAATTTGTCCTGCTGCTGGTGTTGCAACGTTTAAGTTACCAACTGTTCCAGACCATCCAATTGATCCTACAGCTTTAATAGGTGCTACATAAGACTTACGTCTTACTGATACAGTAGACCAAAGTTCAGGAGTAGTTTTACGAATACTACCATCTGATCTTTTTTGTACAATAAAAAATTGCTCGTTAGCAGTAATTGCATCTATATGTCGTGCATTATTACCATCATAAACTCCAATTTCTCCTACTAGAGAGTTAGCTATAAATAATGCAAGTGTTGCATCATCTGAAATAGCTACAGCTCTAGGTACGAAAACTTGTTGATTTCGACCTTTTGTGTATCGTGTAAATTTTTTTACTGGCATATTATTTTAAGTTTTTAATGTTTACAATATTTTTATTCTATTCTTCCTTTATTATCTTGTACTTCTTTAACATATGATTCATCTTCTATTTGCTTCTTTAACAACTGTATTGCTAAATCACATATTTCTTCATGTACCGATCCATTTAGTTCCGAACTTTGATTCAAAGCTAAACTTATTTTTCTAGGTGTCCTAATGTAATTTATGGCAATCTGATTAACTAGGAATCTTTCTGTTCCTAACACTAAAATTCTGTCATTTTGAACGCTGGCGAGTGGAGAAATAGGAATACTTTTATTATAAAAAGATTGATTTGCTGATAATAGAAAATCAGCTTTTACATCTCTATTTAATACTTCATTAATAGTTGTTAATCCTGATTTAAAAGTATTAACAGTTTTATCTTCATATAATATAGTTTGATAACCTACATCATCTATATTTAGATTAACTGTTTTATTAACATCTAGAGATGGAATTAAGAAACAATTAGGTTTGTAAACATCTTTATATTCTTCCCAATAAGCATCAACACCTAAGATTCTATATTCATTAATAATGTTACTTATAATAGATACATTTTCTTCTTTGGTTTGATAACCTGTAAAAGTTAGAACTCTTTCTGTTGCTAATACTTTTACTTTTATATTAGTATAATAAGGAGCAGGAGGTGTTTTAGTTGAAACAAAAGGTACAATAAATATTCTTTCTGTTTTACTTTCACTAGAATCTGCAAACTCATCTTTACAATCTTCAATTACATTAGATGTATCACTTACAAGATAAGAAAAATCATACGGTAGTACACCGTATGATTTATTTCCATCTTTAAAAACAGTAAGTTGTTTATTAAATATTATAATACTCTGTATATCAGAAACATGTTTTTGATTTATCTGAAACTTAAAAGGAACTCCATCAGGATCAGGAAACAATCTATCTTTGATAATTCTAGATTGTGCTTTATTTAAAGCTATATCAATTGCTTGAGGCAATTGTTTATCTTTCTTTTGTGCTCCTTGCCTTTGAAGTCCTTGTTTTACATAAATATGTTTCTCTAATACAGATAGTTTATTCATTATGCAAGAACTTTACTTTTACCTTTCTTTTCGTCATATTTAGCTTTCAATCTATTTAACCTAGAAGTTTCTTTAGGATTCCATAGATTCATAACTACATCATTAATTGTATCACCTAAAGCTGAATTGTTATCTTCAATGTCTACAAACGTATTGCCTATTCTAGTTAATATATTTACAGCTAAACATTCTTCAATAAAATATCTCTTTTTTAAGTCTTTATCTATAGCAAATTGATAGAATTTCTCTGGTCTATTTGTTGCAAGATCACGTAATGCAATAATCTTTTCTTCAACTCCAAGATTATTGATATTAAGTGGAGGTTTTCCAGGTTGTTTCCTAATATATGTCTTTAATACTGTAAGTAACATATTTACTCTATCAGGATCAGATTTAGCTTTAACATATTCAGTCCAAGCATTATCTTTAATTTCAAGTTCCTTAAAGTTATTTTGAATAACTCTAGCAGGATCTTCTATATAATACTGAATTAAAGAATTTCCAATAGCTTCTTCTGTTGATTTTGCAGTATCTGGAAAGTTAATAGCATGTCTATATCTTACATACTGTTCTATATTATCAGGTAAATTAATTACCTCTATTTCAGTTTCAATACCTTCTGATGTTACTTGTTTAACTTTAATTTTTGAACATACTGGTTTAGTATTATCTCGTAAACCAATATTTAAAGGTAAGCCTACTTTACCTCCAGGAATTTTAGTTACAATATCATTAAAGTAATCAAACTTTGCTTTATTGTATTCTGTTGCATTACTTTCACTTACTTCTAATAAAATAGGAAGTAATATACTTTCTTCTGCTGGAGTTAATCCTGTTGCTGGTCTTTTATTTGTCTTACTAGTAAGATAACTACCAATACTTCTTTGACTTAGAGCTAATTGCTCTTGCATAGCCTCTGAGTTCATAGCTTCATGAACAAAAGGTGTTGCTCTTTTTAAATATACTATCTTTTCCATTGTTTAGTTTAGTTTGATTTAGTTTTAATTAAAAATAAGTAGAGGAGATTTTACCTCCTCTACTTGTTAGTTTATTATAGACCTGCAATACATTGCAAGTCAAAGCATTTGCTTGCACGAAGCATTTGAATACCTGCTGATTTAAACCTGTGATATGCACTCTTATCTACTTCATTAGCCATAACAGCTACTTGACTTTCCATGCTACCACCATTATTCATGATCTGAATTGACTTAGGAGCTTCTGACAATCCACCTACAATTCCGTGACGGAAACTACGTCCTTTTTGAGAAACGTGAGTAATGTTAGGTTGACCATCATAATCGTTATCATCAATAAATACCATTCTATGAGACTCAAGTGGTAAACCTGATTCAGGATGAAGAGGAGATTTAGATGCAATCTTACCTTTATCAAAGATAGGATTGTACTTGAACTTAATGGTATATCCATCAATATGATAGAAACCAGTAAGTTCAAGTACAATC
>Ga0315900_10000505_pt1 | contig 67956 bp, 62 predicted proteins | sample LakEriMetagenome_FD_203521 | JGI IMG/M metagenome (GOLD analysis project Ga0315900, IMG submission 203521) | Freshwater fungal communities from buoy surface, Lake Erie, Ohio, United States - Buoy 12 MA114 | ecosystem: Environmental > Aquatic > Freshwater > Lake > Lake biofilm | place: USA: Lake... | reverse complement strand
CTGAATTTAAAGGCTACAAAGGATACATCTTCGATAATCCTGCTCAAAATTTTTATTCAGAAACGCAAACTATTTTTAATGGACGAACTGATGATAATGGAACAACCTCTGTTAACGCACAATTAAGTGACACTAAAGATGCACCAGGATTTTTAGCGGCAAACTTTACAATTAGAGCTTTTGAAGAAGGTGGTTCTTTTAGTACAGATAGATTTACAATTCCTGTTTCTCCATTCACTAATTATGTGGGAGTTAAAGTTCCTGAAACAAAAGATGATGAACAATATTTAGAAACTGATATCGACCATAACATTCAAATTGCAACAGTTGATGAATTTGGTAAAGCAACCTCTCGTTCTAATATCGAAGTAAAAGTTTACAAATTAGATTGGCGTTGGTGGTGGGATAATTATAACCAAGATTTATCATCCTACATTGGAAGTAATTACCACGAACCAATTTATACTGAACAAATTTCTTCATCAAACGGAAAAGCTAATTTCAAACTACGCGTCAATCGTCCGTCTTGGGGAAGATACTTAGTGTATGTGAAAGATGTGGAAAGCGGACATGCTTGCGGAAAGGTAGTCTTTATTGACTGGCCAAGCTGGGCAGGTAAGTCGCCAAAAGGAAATGAAGGAAGTAATGTTTTAACGGTTAATACAGACAAAGAAGAATACAAAGTTGGTGAGAAAGCTAAAATTTTAATTCCTAGTCCTAAAGGTGGCAAAGCCTTAATTAATATCGAAAATGGAAGTCGTACTTTATTAAGTAAATGGATTGACACCAAAGAAGGTGTGACTGAATATGAATTTTTGGTAACTAAAGAAATGACTCCTAACATTTATGTATTTGTTCATTTAATTCAACCGCATGCACAAACAGTCAATGATTTACCGATTCGTTTGTACGGTGTAGCATCATTAATGATTAAAGATGAAAACACGATTTTAAAACCAAAAATAAAAACCGATGCTGTTTGGAAACCAGAGAGTCAAGCTATCGTAAAAGTAAGTGAGGAAAACGGAAAAGAAATGGCCTATACCTTAGCTATTGTTGACGAAGGCTTATTAGATATTACTCGTTTTAAAACACCAGATCCTTGGAAAGCATTTTATGCAAAAGAAGCTCTTGGTGTAAAAACATGGGATATTTACGATAATGTGATTGGAGCTTTTGGAAATGCCATGAGTCGTATTTTATCTATTGGTGGTGATGACGCTATAAATAACAAACCAGAAAATAGTGCCTTACGTTTTAAACCAATGGTGCGTTTTGTTGGACCATTCCATTTAAAGAAAGGTGAAACAGCCTCTCATAAAATTAACATTCCTCAATACGTAGGTTCTGTAAGAGTCATGGTAGTGGCTGGTTATCAAGGTGCTTATGGTAACGCAGAAAAAGCGGTTCCTGTTCGTAAACCGTTAATGATCTTATCAACCTTACCCAGAGTGTTAGGTCCGGGAGAAGAAGTGAATTTACCTGTGACTGTATTTGCGATGGAGAAAAAAGTGAAAAATGCAACTGTAACAATTACTACAGATAAATTAATTCAATCGATAGATGGTAATTCGCAAACAGTTAGTTTTAATTCAGTTGGTGATAAGGTCATTAATTTTAAATTAAAAATTAAAGACGCTCTAGGAGTTTCTAAAATTAAAATTGTGGCTAAAGGCGCCGGAGAAACAGCTTCTGAAACCATTGAAATTGCAGTAAGAGCCAATAACCCTAGTGTAACTGATGCTGATGAATATGTATTAACGGCTAATAAAAATTTATCCATTAATTATGTTCCAATTGGAATGAGCGGCACTAATAAAGCCTTTATTGAATTATCAACTTTACCGTCAATTAATTTATCTCAACGTTTAGAGTATTTAGTTCAATACCCTCATGGTTGCGTAGAACAAACAACCTCATCCGTATTTGCAGGATTGTATTTAAATGATATTACTGATTTAAGTGATGGTCAGAAAAAATTTATTGATAACGCTACTAAAGCCGCTATCAATCGTTTAAAAGGATTCCAAACATCAAGTGGAGGTTTATCTTACTGGCCGGGATTAAATAGTGCTGATGAATGGGGAACCAATTATGCCGGACATTTTTTAATTGAAGCTAAAACTAAAGGTTACTCTTTACCTTATGGCTTGTTAGATAATTGGAAAAAATATCAAAAACAAAAAGCACAAAATTTTACTAGCAATAAAAATACAGCTTACTATGGCGAAGATTTAACACAAGCTTATCGTTTATACACACTAGCATTAGCTGGCGCTCCGGAGTTAGGAGCCATGAATCGTTTAAAAGAGAAAGCAAGTTTATCAAACGAAGCAAAATGGCGTTTATCCGCTGCTTATGCGTTAATTGGTCAAACCGAAGTGGCTAAAAAAATGATTTACAATGTGCCATCCACTCCAAAAACTTACCAAGATTACTATTATACCTATGGAAGTTTAGAGCGTGATGACGCCATGATTTTAGAAACTATGACATTATTGAAAGATAATAGTAATGCATTTTTAAAAGTAAAAGCATTAGCAGCTAAATTAGGTAATAACGAGTATTGGTTCAGTACACAATCTACAGCCTACTGTTTAATGGCAATCAGCAAGTATGCGAAAGTTAATGGCACTAATTCAAATGTAACAGCTGATGTTAAAATTGGTTCTGAAACCATTACTGTTTCTGATTTCGCTAAAACAAAATTCAAGATGATTGAATTGAAAAATGCTAATAACAATACTGCTATAAAAGTAACTGTAAAAGGTAGTGGTAATTTATTTGCACGTGTAGTCAAACAAGGTATTCCAAAAGCCGGAATGGAAACCGATAAGTTTAGTAATTTAGAATTAATCGTAAATTATAAAACCTTAAATGGCAATCCTATTGATGTCACTAACCTAGAACAAGGGACAGATTTCATGGCCGAAGTAACGATTAAAAACCCTGGTATAAGAGGCATGTATCGCAACTTAGCTTTATCTCAAATCTTTGCAAGTGGCTGGGAAATTCGTAATCAACGTTTAGATAATATAACTTATGCAAAAGGAGATATTCCTACCTACCAAGATATTAGAGATGATAGAGTTTACTCATATTTTGATTTAGGAGCTGGCGCCATTAAAACATTTAAAGTGTTATTAAATGCTTCTTATAATGGGACTTACTATTTACCTGGCGTTAATTGTGAAGCCATGTACGATAACAGTATAAGTGCTCACGTTTCGGGTAAATGGGTAAGAGTTAAAAAACAAGGAGAAATACTATAACACACATTTATTTAAAAAAATAAACTTTTTACCAGGAAGATAGTTCATTTAACAATGATAGATATTAAACTACTTAATATTTAAAAATGATGAAATACATTAACTTAAAAGGTAAAAAAACCATGTTGAGCTTCATGCTCTTCATTTCTTCATGTTCTATTGATTTGTATGCCCAATTTGTAAATAATATAGAAGGTTCTTATTTTTTTGGATCAAATATTAATAAAAAATCTGATCGTGAATTTGGAGATACAAATCCTAGCGGTATTGAGTTAAGTTTCAGTAAAAGTAGGACTGGCAATAATTATTGGGAGAAATCTTACAATTATCCACAAATTGGCTGGTCCCTAAAATGGTTTGATCACAAAAACAAATATTTAGGACATTCGTTTTGCTTAAACCGATATGTCAACTTAGTTTTATGGAGGAATAAACACTTTGATTCCTATTTTAAACTCTCTCAAGGAATCATGTATGCAAGTAAGATTTATCAATCTGGGAACAAATTCAATAAAAGATACAATAATGCAGTTGGTCAAAGACTAAATTTTTCAACTGAATTGGGCTTAGGTATAAATATATACCCAACTGAAAAAGTTGGAATTAGTTGTGAATCATTTTTAACACATTTTTCAAATGGTGCAATGTCCCAACCCAATGATGGTATGAATTTATTAATGATTAAACTTGGTGTGATATATATGCTAGAGAATAGAAATAGCATCGTTTATATTAAGCCAGAAAAAAAAGAATTTGACAAGAAAATTAGATTTAATATTAATATGTCAGGAGGAGTGAAACAAATAAATTCTGAAAGCGAAAAAAAACATCTATTAATCACTATATCTCCATATTTTGATAAAAAATTATCGCATATTAGTAGTATAAATATTGGTGCGGACTTATTTATGAACACAGCCGAAAAATATCGGATTGATAATAATATAAACTTGGCAGGCACGGATTTTAAGCGAATTGGAATATCGATAGGTCATGAATTATCAGTAGGTCCTACTGGTATACTTACACAGATTGGTTATCATGTATATTCTCCATATCCAGCTATTTCTCGTTTTTATCAAAAATATGGCATGAAGTATTATATATCAAATAAGATTTTTACATCATTCTCAGTAAGAATATTTAATTTGGAGGTTTCTGACGAAACTACTTTTGGAATCGGGGTAAGATTATAAAATAATAAAATAATGAAACTAGATATATTGGCCATAGGCGTTCATCCAGATGATATTGAGTTATCAGCATCGGGAACTATTTTAAAACACATTGCTTTAGGAAAAAAAGTTGGGCTATTAGATTTAACAAAAGGCGAATTAGGCACCCGTGGTAATGCTGTTTTAAGAACAGAAGAAGCTACAAAAGCCGCAAACATTTTAGGAGTTTCGGTAAGAGAGCAGTTAGATATGGCGGATGGTTTTTTTGAAAACAATGAAGCTCATCAAAAACAAATTATTCAAATCATCAGAAAATACCAACCAGAAATTATATTATGTAATGCTATTTCTGATAGACATCCTGATCATGGGCGAGCGGCCAAATTAACAGCTGATGCTTGTTTTTATAGTGGTTTAGTAAAGGTTGTTACAAAAGATAACAATAGTATTCAATCCGCATGGAGACCAAAAGCAGTGTATCATTACATACAAGATAATTTCATTGAACCTGATTTTGTGGTTGACATTACTCCTTATATGGATAAAAAAATGGAATCGATTATGGCTTATTCCTCGCAATTTTTTGATCCAAATTCAAAAGAACCTGCAACACCTATTTCTACAAAAAACTTTATGGAATATGTTAAAGCAAAATGTAGTTTATTTGGAAGGGCTATAAATTGTGATTACGCAGAAGGTTTTACGGTTAACCGATACATTGGCGTAGAGAATTTATTTGATTTGAAATAGGAAACGTCATTACGAGCGAAGCGAAGTAATCTCAAACATAAATGAAGCTACGAATGAGATTGCTTCGTCATACTTCCCCGCAATGACGAGTTTCAATCCCTCTCCCACTTTCTGGTTTCCCTTCCCTCTTGTTTAAACACCTGCCAATGTTCTTTTTGCGCACGTTTCAATAATCGTTTACGGAATTTTTTAGGATAAAAATATTTAGTAACGATTCTGTTTCTTGGCATAGGCTTACAAATATCTCCATGACATAACATATCATAAGCACCAGCGGCACACCGCATTCCTATAAAGGCATAATCGTATGGTGTTTTAGAAAAATAAATTTGTTCCGTTTCACTAAGTTTATCAATTTGCAATTTTGTAACTGGAATAACAATAGTTGTAATTTTCAATTTACCTGTGTCACCATGCCATTTTAAATCCTTATCAACTCTATATTTTCCAGCACTTCTACTTTTATGAGGAAACACATGCCATTTTCCATTATTAGTTCCATAACTAATAATCTTATTATTAAACTCCAAATACACATGACCTCCATGTATGCCACCAAATTGTTTAGATTCTATTTTTTTAAAAGCTGCTTTTGGCTTTGAACCATAAACAAAATGAACCTTTACAAATAAAGAGTCCTTGGCAAATAAAAAATGAGAGAGAAATAGAAAAAGAAAAACTAAACGAAACATGAGAATTACATCACATGTAAATTATCTAAAGTATCTTTTGTATAAAAGAAATTGATAAAGTTTAATACACTAAAATGAGGAATAGATGTATTTCCGCGTGGAGTTGTCACAGCTTTTACAACTTTTTCAGCCACAACCTTTGGTTTTTCACTAGATTGCGGTTTCACGATTTGTGGATGCTTTACACAGTCCTTAGGTTGTTGTTGAACCTTAGGTTGCGGTTGCGTTGCATGCATTTTAAATAAGCAAGCAAAAGTGAAAATATAAATAAAAACAACTGTCTTCATTTTTTTGATTTTAGCTATATCAAAAATAAGGCTTTTTTTAATATAAACAAATTACCCAATCTTACTCCAAGATGACCTTGTTTTACCTTGGTATTGTAGCTGTTGAATCAATAATTGATTCTCTTGACTAGATAAATTAGGGTCTTCATTTAAAATAGCCTGTGCTGACGAGCGTGCCAGAGATAAAATCTGACCATCTTGAGCTAAATCAGCTATTTTCAAATCCATGACTCCGCTTTGCTGAGTTCCATCAAGATCTCCAGGTCCTCGCAATTTCAAATCCACTTCACTAATCTCAAAACCATCATTGGTTCTTACCATCGTTTCCATGCGTAACTTACTATCGGCTCCTAGTTTATATGAAGTCATTAAAACACAATATGATTTATCTGCACCTCGTCCTACCCTACCTCTTAACTGATGTAATTGAGATAAACCAAAACGTTCGGCGCTTTCAATTACCATCACTGATGCATTCGGAATATTTACTCCAACTTCAATAACAGTGGTGGCTACCATAATTTGAGTTTCATGTTTTATAAAACGTTGCATCTCAAATTCCTTTTGTTGTGCTGTTAGTTTACCATGCACAATACTGATTTGATACTGCGGTGGCTGAAAATCATGCAATAAAGCATCATACCCACGTTCTAAATTTTGGTAATCCATCTTTTCACTTTCCTGAATTAATGGATACACCACATATACTTGTCTGCCTAATGCAATTTGTTCTTTCATAAAACCAATTAATCGTAAACGCTGGCTTTCCATAAAATGCATGGTGGTAATTGGTTTCCGTCCTGGTGGTAATTCATCAATTACAGAGGTATCTAAATCGCCGTACAAGGTCATAGCCAAAGTTCTTGGAATTGGAGTCGCAGTCATAATCAATACATGCGGAGGCTGTGTGTTTTTCTTATGCATCTTACCGCGTTGCGCAACACCAAAACGATGTTGTTCGTCAATCACTACTAATCCTAAATTTTTAAATACAACCACATCCTCAATTAAAGCATGTGTGCCAATTAGAATATGTATTTCTCCTGATTCTAATGCTGCATGTAATTCTCTTCGTGCTTTTGTTTTAGATGAACCTGTGAGCAAAGCCACCTTTAGCCCCATAGGTTCCAATAATTCTGAAATAGTCGCAAAATGTTGCTTCGCTAAAATTTCGGTTGGTGCCATTAAACAAGCTTGAAAACCATTATCAATGGCCAACAGCATACTTAACAATGCGACTAATGTTTTTCCACTTCCTACATCGCCCTGCACTAAACGACTCATTTGTTTTCCTGAGCCCATATCCACTCTGATTTCCTTAACCACTCGCTTTTGAGCATTAGTTAATTGAAATGGTAAATGATGATTGTAAAAATCGTTAAATACATCACCTACTTTACCAAATACAAAACCCTGAGTAATCTGATGACGAACCAAATTACTTCTCAATAAGCGTAATTGAACAAAGAATAATTCTTCGAATTTCAATCTAAATTTTGCACGCTCTAATAATACTTTTGAATCAGGAAAATGAATTTGTTTTAAGGCATCGAGTTTAGACAATAAATTAAAATCTTGTATAATAGTTTTAGTTAAACTCTCTTGAATATTTTGTTCATTTAATTGAATCGTTAAAATTCTTAAACATTTACGCAATCCATCGCTATCTAAATTTCTAAATTTTAACTTTTCAGTACTATTATAAACTGATTGAAAAGAAGATTGGCTTGCTAATAATTCTGGAGTAACAATATTAATTTCGGGATGCGCCATATTAAAACGCCCCATAAAAGAAGTAGCTTTTCCATAAACAATATATTCCGTATTTGATTTCAACTTCTCTGCCATCCACTTAGCCCCCTGAAACCAAACCAATTCAATAATACCTGAATTATCTCTAAATTTAGCAACCAAACGTTTTGTTCGTTTATCTCCAACAAAATCTATTTCAACAATGTGCCCGCGCAATTGATAGTAAGCTGAATCTTCAATTACTTCTCTTACACTATGAAATTGAGTTCTATCAACGTATCTAAAAGGATAATGACTAATTAAATCTTTATACGTAAAAATAAATAATTCTTTTTGTAATACTTCCGCGCGCTGCGGACCGATACCTTTGAGGTATCCGATGGGAGTATCTAAAAAAGAGGGCGTCATTTTAGCAAAATTACTACACATACGCTGTTAATACAATTTTGGTGCATCAATTTATAAACAATCATTCTCTATTATTTTTGTGTGGTGAGAGTTTATTCAATTATCATACTATTACATATTTCCTTTTGTTTAAAAGGACAATTTCTTGACACCTTTAAAGTTTTCTTACACTCAAAACCAAGCATTGATGCTCGTCTCGAATCCCGATATTCTTTTTTAAATAATAATGCCATAAAAGTTACTGGAGTACGACTAGGCTTAAGTTTTAAAAGAAAACTACGTGTAGGTTTGGGATATAGCTGGTTAGAAACTAATGTGAGTGATAAAAAATTAATAACAGATTATTCTGGGAATTTCAGGTACGTAAATAATAACTTAAAATTTAGCTACATTTGTTCTTATGCAGATTTTGTATTCCATAAAACTAAACGATGGCAACTAAGTGTGCCCATACAAATTGGAACTGGTTTGTATTGGTCTCAATACAACGATGGCATAAGATTAATTAAATCAAAAAAACGCTTTCTATTGTTTTATGAACCAGGAATAACTGTTCAATTTAAAATCACGAGGTGGTGTGGTTTAGGGCTTGATGTCTGTGCTCGCCTAGCATTAAGAAATACAAATTACGTGAGTAATAAATTAAATTCATTTGTTTTAGCTCCTAAACTATTAATATGGTTTGATCAAATTTTTTATATGGCAGCTCCAAAGTCAAAAATTACAAAAAAATATGGACCTGCAGTTTGGTAAACATAATTAAAAATGCTACAAATTATAGCAGAAGCCTAAATTTTAAATTTGTACTTTTACAATAATGAACGAGAATTTAGACGCTAATAACGAAAAATTATCTAATACAGATAAAGACTACGAAAAAGCTTTACGCCCTGTTGAGTTCAACGACTTTAGTGGGCAAGAATCTGTTGTAGATAATTTACGTGTATTTGTTCAAGCAGCTAAACAACGTGAAGAAGCATTAGACCATGTATTATTGCATGGCCCTCCAGGTTTAGGAAAAACAACTTTAGCACATATTATATCGAATGACTTAGGCGTTAATTTAAAAGTAACCAGCGGACCTGTGCTAGATAAACCAGGAGATTTGGCAGGTTTACTGACTAACTTGGAACCATTTGATGTGTTATTTGTAGATGAAATTCATCGTTTAAGCCCTATTGTAGAAGAGTATTTATATTCTGCTATGGAAGACTACAAAATTGATATCATGATTGATAGTGGACCAAATGCAAGAACGGTTCAAATTAAATTAAATCCATTTACATTAGTCGGTGCTACAACTCGTAGCGGTTTATTAACGGCTCCTTTGCGAGCTCGTTTTGGAATTACCTCTCGTTTAAATTATTATGATAGTAAAGTGTTAACTGGAATTGTACAACGTAGTTCAGATATATTAGGTGTTGAAATTGCAGATGAAGCAGCTTATGAAATAGCGCGTAGAAGTAGAGGAACGCCTCGTATTGCCAATGCATTACTGCGACGAGTGCGAGATTTTGCACAAATAAAAGGTGACGGTACTATTAACATTGATATTGCGACTTATGGATTAAAAGCTTTAAACGTTGATAAAAATGGATTAGATGAAATGGATATTCGTATTTTATCTGCCATCATCGATAAATTTAAAGGTGGTCCTGTTGGTATTACAACTATCAGTACCGCTGTGGGAGAAGAATCAGGAACCATTGAAGAGGTATATGAACCATTCTTAATTCAAGAAGGTTATATGAGCAGAACTCCAAGAGGAAGAGAAGCAACTGAAAAAGCATACAAACATTTAGGAAAATCATACATAGGCCGAATGGGCGGTTTATTTGAAGACTAGTTTAAGTTATTTTTTTTCTCCTGATTTAGAGGAAAATTTTTTGGTAAAAATAAAGGGTAAACCTATTTCTAACATTGGTTGTTTTGGCTTTGATTTTACACTAGTATTTTGAAAATCTGAATAATAAATTTTCAATAAAATAATAAAGTAAGAAATAATTAATGGGCCAAAAATAAGTCCAGTAACTCCCAAATATTTTAATCCAATAATAATACCTAAAACTGTAATTACAGGATGCACATCTGCCATTTTCTTTGCTAATAAAAAACGAATCACATTATCCATACTGCCCATGATTAATATACTCCATAGTGCAACAATAACCCCTTGCCAATTAGCACCAACAAAAAAGAGATAAATACAAACAGGCCCCCAAATAATTCCTGCGCCAACAATGGGAATAACAGAAGCAAAACCAGTCAATATAGCCCAAAAACCAGTATCTGGCACTCCTGCGATTAAATAAATAATATATGCAAATAAGCCTTGAACAAATGCAATCAAGGGAATTCCAATAGCATTACTAAAGGTTTGAGCTTTTAGTTCTTCGGCAAACATCTCTATTTTACTTTTTTGAAACGGTAAAACATAAATAAGAAAAGCTTCCATTCTATTAAAATTAACGAGCATAAAATACAAGAAGAAATACATCATCACTATTGATGAAAAAAATTCAATCCCTTGGTTTAAAGCTCCAGAAACTACTTTAGCACTTGCAGATTTTATAACATCAATGTTTTCATCAGTTAAAATTTCAATATCAAAATTATGTTTTAATGTTGAGTCTACTTGGTGAACATATGGCAAAAAAGTATTTGGATTAGATGCTACAGGAACAACTTTATTATAAGCCATTGAAAAAAACAATGTGATGGGTAACAAGATAATAAAAAAGGATACAACTATAATTAAAATGGCAGCTAAGCTTTTTTTCCATTGATTTTTTGTCACTAAACTTTCCATCCAGCTTTTAAATAATACATAAAATAGTACACTCCCCAAAAAAGCTGTAAAATACTCCCTTAAAGAAAAAACAATTAGTAATCCAGAAGCAAGTATAATAATCAGAAAAATATATTTATTAGCTTTAAAATCAGTTTTTGTATCCATGATAAATATTATGGTGAATTAATTAGTTGAATTTTTCATTTAAATTAACGTAAATATTTAAAACCTCAAAACCATAAATAACAAAACAAGTTATTCAATATCCCTATTTCTTCTAAACATCGTTAAATAACTAAAAAACTGATTCAGTAAATTGGTTTCTAAATCTAGAAAATAATGATTTTTTATTAATCGTATAAATTCCTAACTTAGAAATCGACTAAGTATTTTCTTTGATTACAAATAAACAATCATATTCATCAATTATTAAGCAAGAAGCAAAACGTTTAGGTTTTGATTTTTGTGGCATTAGCAAAGCAGAATTCTTAGAAGAAGAAGCACCAAGATTAGAATCATGGTTAAAAAAAGGTATGCATGGAAAAATGGAATATATGGAGAACCATTTTGACAAGCGCTTAAATCCAACACTTTTAGTTGATGATGCAAAATCAGTAGTATCTCTTTTGTATAACTATTATACCGAACAAACTCAAAATACAGAAGCTCCAAAAATTTCGAAATATGCTTATGGCAAAGATTACCATGACGTTATTAAGGAAAAGCTAAAAGAGTTTTTAAATACACTCAAAGAAAAAATTGGTGATGTAAATGGCAGAGCCTTTGTTGACAGTGCGCCAGTCTTAGATAAAGCTTGGGCAAAAAAAAGTGGTTTAGGTTGGATAGGCAAGAATGCTAATTTGATTAATAAACAGCAAGGCTCCTTCTTCTTTATTGCTGAGCTCATTATTGATATAGAATTAGAGTACGATGGACCAATACAAGATTATTGCGGCACTTGTACTAAGTGTATTGATGCTTGCCCTACAGAAGCTATTGTTGAACCTTTTTTCGTTGATGGAAGTAAATGTATTAGTTACTTAACTATTGAATTAAAAGATGCCATCCCCAACGAATTTAAAAACAAAATGGATAACTGGGCTTTTGGTTGTGATGTATGTCAAGATGTTTGCCCTTGGAATAGATTTAGTTTGCCACACAACGAAACACAATTCCATAATCAAACCGGCTTATTAGATTTAACGACCAATGAATGGCACGAATTAACTGAAGAAACATTCAATACCATCTTCAAACATAGTGCAGTAAAACGTACTAAATACAAAGGATTGAAAAGAAATCTAGAGTTTATTAAGATTATAAAATAATTTTACTTCTTTTCGTTAGCTAAATTTAATTGCCATTTCCAAGCACTTAACATCATTTCATCCAAATCATATTTTGGAATCCAGTTCAGATCTTTCTTCACTAGATCATTATTAGCATATATATTAATCACATCTCCAGCTCGGCGAGGACCAACTTCGTAATTTAATTTTTGTTCAGAAACTTTCTCAAAGGATTTAATTGCTTCTAACACGCTCACTCCATTTCCTGTTCCTAGATTATAAATAGTTGTCGCTTTTTTTTGTTTATTATCTATCAAATAATTTAAAGCTTTCACATGGGCGTCCGCAATATCACTTACATGAATATAATCTCTAATACATGAACCGTCTCTTGTATCGTAGTCGCCTCCAAAGACAGTTAATTTTTGTAAAATACCAGCAGCAGTTTGAGTAATATAAGGCACTAAGTTATCTGGTCTGCTTCTTGGATACTCACCATTGAGTCCAGTAGGATGAGCTCCAACAGGATTAAAATATCTCAATAAAATAGATTTAAAATTAAGTTCGCTTTTAGTAAAATTAGCTACAATTTCTTCTCCCATTTGCTTGGTATTGGCATAAGGAGATTCTGCTTTTTGAAATGGAGTATTTTCGGTTACCGGTAATTGCTCAACATTACCATAAACAGAACAAGAAGATGAAAATATAAAATTAGATATATGTAGTTGCTTACAGATTTTTAAAATATTTACTAAAGAACCCAAATTATTATGATAATATAATAAAGGATCTCCTACAGATTGAGGCACAGATTTAAAAGCAGCAAAATGAATAATTCCTATTGGATTTTTCAATTTACTAATGGCCAACTCTAAAGCTTCTAAATTACAAATATCTACATTTAAATTCTGTACTTGTTTACCAGTAATCTCTTCAATTCTTTCAAATGTATCAGAATTCGAATTCGAAAAATTATCAATCGATACGATATCATAATCTGTTTGCTGAAGCAATTCAATAATGGTATGAGAGCCAATATAACCTGCTCCGCCTGTTACAATAACTGTAGATTTTTGATTAGACATATTTATTTTTATTTAGTAAAAGAATGATATACTTTAAAATACTGATCAATACCATGATTTAAAGAAAAATATTGATTGGCTGCATTGACGGTATTTTTTTTGTACAAGTTACTGTTTTTTTGAAAATCTAAAATAGCTTTTTGATACTCATTTTGATTAAAATCAGAAATAGAGATACCACAAGCAGATTCAGTTATAATAGCATTTACGTCTCCTACACCAGTATTTGTAATAACAGGAACTCCCATTGACAGTAACTCTCCCATTTTGGTTGGCGATGAAGCAGATTTAGAAAAAGAAGGCTTTATAAAAAACAAAGACACATCGGAAAAGGAAATATAATAAGGCATTTCTTCCCTGTTTGCTGAAACTATAATTAATTTTTCAATATCAACGTTGTGTTTTTTTGCGGCCTTGTAAACTAATGATTTATGATCTTTGGTAATAATTAAAAAAACTGCATCCATTTTTTTAGACAAAACGTTGAAAAAATCTAGCATTTCATCGGCCATATACCAAGTTCCTAAAGAGCCAACATAACTTAATATAAACTTATGTTTTAACTGAGGAAACTTACTCTGTAACAAATTTAATTTTTCTGTTTCAACATTCTTTTGAGAAAAATGGTCTAAGTCAGCGCAACAAGGAATAACTGTAATTTTTGCATCATTAATTCCTAGATTCCAATTTAAAATAATAGACTTCGCTTTATGAGTTAAAGAAATAATAGCATCTGAATGAATCAACATTTCTTTTTCTTTTTTCTTGAAGTAAGAATAAAGATATGCTCCAATTGGATTTGATTTTTTCCAAATACCACCTTCAATTCTTTCGTCTGCCCAAAAACCACGCATATCAAAAATAAAACCTGTACTAAATTTTTGTTTAGCTTTTAGTCCAATTAAACCAGCCAAGTAACTCCTACAATGTAAAGTAACTTGACTATTAGTTTCCTTTATTTTTTGAAAAACTATTTTTTTAAGAGATTTATAATTTTGCTGTTGAGAAATAAACGGTTTACCAGTTTTATAAAAACAATAATCCCAAGAAATATTAGCATCCTTTACAATCGAATCAATGATCGTATGATGCAAATTCCAATTTTTCTTTTTTTCGCAACTAACTATACCTATATTATACCCTTGCTTCGATAAACCCACCAAATAAGGTAAAACCTGTGATTGACCGAGCGGATCAGTCATTCCATCAATAGAAACAAACAGAAAGGTCTTTTTACTAGCCATAATTTGAAGTAAAAATAGTATTTTTATACTTGAATGAACCCTCTTTTAAGCATTTTTGATATTTTATTAACTCCATTTTATATATTGGGGGCTTATGCCTATGGGTATTATGTTACCAAAAAAAATATTCGTACTAATCCAGAATACGCTTATTTCACAAAAGGATTAATTGTTCGTATTCTTGGGGCTATTGCATTAGGTTTAATTTATTTCTTTTACTATAGTGGTGGTGATACAGTCAACTATCATCAAAGTGCATGTGCATACTCAAATCTGTTTTTTAAAGATCAAGGAGATTTTTGGACTGCTTGGTTAGGCAACCCAAAAGGTCATTATTTTGCATTTGATGAATCTACAGGTTACCCAATTTATAGCGGAAGAGACAGTCACGCTTATTTTGTTGTTAGATTACTAATACCAATTGTAATTCTTGGATTTCACTCCTATTTTGCTTCAGCAATTTTAGTGGCTTGTTTTACCTTTGGTGGCATGTGGAAATTATACCAAACCTTTTTATTAGAATTTCCTACTTTAAAGAGGGAGTTTGCAATAGCCTGTTTGTTCATTCCATCCTGTGTATTTTGGGGATCTGGTTTAATGAAAGATTCATTTACTCTTTCCGCAGTTGGCTGGTTTACATTCGGATTTTATCATTTTTTCATCCGAAAACAGAGGAAAATATATTATGCTACTTGCCTTTTAGTAGCGGCTTTCATAATTCTAGCCATTAAGCCTTATATCTTTTTCGCATTATTACCTGGATCCATTTTATGGTTAAGTAACAATGCTGTCAAAAAAATAAACCATGGCTTTGTGCGGATAATTGCAACACCTATTATTTTAAGTTTAGGAGGCATTGCAGGTTATCTCGCACTAGATCAAATGGGTGATAATTTAGGGCAGTATAAATTAGATACTGTTTTAGATAAAGCGGTAGTAACTCAAAAGGATATGAAAGCCGAATACTACGGAGGAAAAAGCTATGATATTGGAGAGTTTGATGCTAGTATAGGTGGGATTATGTCGAAAGCTCCAATAGCAATATTTTCTGGAATATTCAGACCCGCAATATGGGATGTGAAAAACGTGGTTATGTTAATCTCATCTTTAGAAAATACCTATCTATTGATCTTAACTATATTTTTATTAATCAAACTAAAATTCCTTGGTTTCTTTTCATTAATTAGAAAAAATCCCATGCTATTATTTTGCATGTTATTCTCCATTTTTTTTGCCTTTTCGGTGGGGTTAACGGTAGCTAATTTTGGCTCACTTGTTCGCTTAAGATTACCAGAATTACCATTTTTTGTTGCTGGTATTTTTATGCTAAGACATTTATACGAAAAACAGAGTGGAATTAAAGTGAAGTTTTAATTCATCCACTTTTCGTACCACATTTGAAACATCAATAAATACCATATTTTAAAAGCATATTCTTTTTTACCTGAATAAAAATCAGTTTTTAATTTTTGTACGGCTAAAGCGTTAAATATATCTTGTGACATGATTTTTTGGTCATCTAAATAATAATATACTTTTTCTTTAAGATCATTCATCAACCAGTTTTCAATTGGAATAGCAAATCCCATTTTAGGACGGTCCATTAATTCTTTTGGTACATATTGATGAACAATTTCTTTAACTATATGCTTTTTACTTCCCTTGTAGTATTTGTAATGATTTGGTAATTGAGCCGCCCATTCAATAACACGATGATCCAAAAACGGCTCTCTGCCTTCTAAACTAACAGTCATAGAAGCTCTATCAACTTTCTGCAATATATCATCTACTAAATAAGTTTGATAGTCTATGGCCATCATATATGCTAAAGGCGAATAATATTTTTCAGAAAGATCATCGCTAAAATAGGCAGTTTGCAGAGATGAAATTTCAGAATTCATAAGAGAATTTATCTCATTATCATCAAACTGTCTACTTAAATTGAGCATCATATTTTTTGGTGAAGGGTCTTTCAATAAACCTTTCAATTTTTCATATCTATTGTAGAAATTATATTTATTTTTAAATACAGGGATTTTATTTGCTGGAATCACATTCATAATACCTGCTGTTCCTTTTCTTAATAAAGAGGGAAACTGATTCAGGCGTTTTCCGTATTTCATCAAATAATCGTAGCGATTATATCCAGCAAAAATTTCATCTCCAGCATCTGCACTTAAAGCAACTGTAACTTGTTGTTTAGCCATTTTACAAACCAAAGTAGTAGGAATGGCGCTACTATCTGCAAATGGTTCATCATAATAAAAGGGTAGATCATCAATTAAATATAAAGCTTCCTTTTGAGAACATTCATATTCATAATGCTCTGTTCCTAGATGTTTTGATACATCTTTAGCATAAGGCGCTTCATTTAAACCAATATCAGGAACAGCAATTGTAAATGTCTTTAATTTTTCAGGTCTATCTCTTTGAAGTAATGCAGTTACGCAAGCACTGTCATAGCCTCCACTTAAAAACACACCAACAGGAACATCTGATACCATTCGGTAATCAAAAGCAGATTTTAAAATTTTTTCCGTTTCTATTTTTGCTTCCTGAAAGGAAATATTCAGTTTAGGTTTATTATATGAATCATATACATCCCAGTATTTATGAATCGAGAAGTGAGAAGTGAGAAGTGAGAATTTTAAATAATGACCTGGTTTAAGTTTAAAACTATCATTAAAAATACAATGCGGTGTTGGTACATTCCCAAATTGCATAAATGCCGCTACAGCATCCAAATTGATATCTTTTTTAAACCGAGGGTGTTTATGAAACGCTTTTAATTCAGAGGCAAATAAAAACAACCCATCATTCCAGTAATAAAAAAAGGGCTTTACACCTGCTCTGTCTCTTACACATATAACATCTTCCTTTTTTGTATCATAAATAACAAAGGCAAACATTCCAATAAATTTATCAATACATGAAATCCCCCACTCTGAAAAAGCATGCAAAATAACTTCTGTATCCGAGTGACTAACAAATTGATGATTAAGTTTAACTAAATCATTTTTTATTTCATTGTAATTATATATTTCTCCGTTAAATATTATCCATAAATGCTCAAACTGCATGGGTTGTTTTCCTGAATTTGATAGATCAATTATAGATAGGCGACGGTGCGCTAATCCAATTTGTGCTTTACTTAACTGAAAAAATTGATTACTTGAAGCGTCGGGACCTCTATGATATAAAGTAGTGTTCATCTCTTCTAAAATAAATTCTGAAGAGCAATTTTTCAAATCTATGAATCCTGAAATACCACACATAATAACCCACTAACATTATTGAATATGACAAAGATACTATAAACTTGCTTTATATTTTTTATAATACCATATAAACATCAAAAGAAAAAAACCTGGCAATATATAGTTAAGTGCCTTGGCTACTTGTTGAAAAATTAACATTTTAGTAGCGGGAAAATCATTGGGGTTACCGTACTCTATTTTCTTGACAATTTTATCAATCGTTTCGGTTGTCAAACGACCTTCATATATTTTGTAAAGTTCTTCTTTGTTTGCCAATAATACTTCTAAACTTTCATGATTGAATTTTGTCACTTCCCAATTAGGTTCCACGTCCACATCAAACAAATGCCATTTATTGTCATATAAAACTTCACTCAAAAAATGTCCAGGCCCCTCAGCTGTCCCTAAACCAACCGACCTCGTTGTTATGCCTTTTTTCTTTAGGATTTCCATAAAAACTATATTTTGCTGACTGCATAAGCCTTCGGGATATTTTAATATATCGTCGGGATTGACAATGGCAGATACATGAGACCAACAAACTTTACCTAATACATAAAGAATCCAATTCTCAGACAAAGAGTATGTCGAAATACCATGATAAAATCTTTGCTTAGTAGTTCCACTAACTATTCTTACGTATTTAGCCGTATCAAAACGATCTAGTTTTAAAGTTTCATATAAACTATCTGTGTAATTGGCAACTTTATCAATTGAATTGAGGCGCCCTAATTGAGGTGCAAACAACTCCTTACTTGCCTCCTCGTAATCAACTTTATAAGTCGTGTATCCATCATAAATAAGAAGAAAACCTGTGATACAAAAAAGTACAAAAGTTATTATAAGTTTAATTTTTAGTCCCTTTACCACTACATCAATTTTCCATCCCTTACAAAAAAAATGGATATTTAAGAATTATTATTTTTAAGAATTAATCCCTAAAAATAATATTTTATTTCTAAAATATAAGATTTATATATTTATTTTAAATTTTCTTAATAACTGATTATTAAAGCGTTAGGATAAATATTTCAAATTATGAGTTTTCTAATTAAAAGTATAAATTGTGTGAAATTAATACATAAGAAAGATTTTATAAAAAACGGTATATTTCTGAAACGTAAAACCTTGAATCTCTTTTTATTTACTTGAATAAGAATATTTAATTTATGAGACAATAGATACCCTTTTATCTCCTGCATTTCTTCAGCTTTCAGATCGCCTTTAACTTTATCCATGCATTTATCAAATATTGAAAATGCAATTATTATCTGCTCAAAGCTTATGATAGAGTTAATTCTACAAGCTAATAATCCTTTTAAAGCATCATCTAATACCACATATACTTTTACATAATTAAAAATATTTCTTTCAATAATACTTAAATTGGTTTGAAATTGTATACTGTTGTGTTTAACTGATACGCTTTCAGAATGAAGCCTAACCCAATATAAAGATTCTCCCATCGTACTAATCTTCACCCCATTCCATGATAATCTAGAGAATAATTCAAAATCTTCGGCATAGGGATAATCATGATCATACGCAAACAATCCACTACGTATAAGTGAACTTTTGCCCAAGATAGAGGCATGAGTTAAGGGTGTACAAAATAAAGATAGAAATTTAAGCGAGTTTGGTTTAAAAGCAATTGGAGGGATATATTGTTTCTTTTGTCCATCTACAAAAAAATAATTGTAAGCTGATGAAACCAAATCTATATCAGGTTGTGAATCAATAAAATTAACTTGTTTTGATATTCTGTCAGGAGTAGAATAATCATCAGCATCCATTCGAGCAAAATAATCACCTTTAACAAGCTTCAATACCTTATTCAATGACCTAATAAGCCCTATATTCTCTTCATTATTAACAATACTAATTCTTTCATCTTTGCTTTTATAAAAATTTAATATTTCTAAGGTAGAATCAGAAGAACCATCATTAATGCACAAAATTTCAAGGTTTTTATAATCCTGATTCAATATACTATCCAATGAATATTTTAAGTATTTTTCTGCATTATAGCAAGGAAGCAATATAGAAACCAGTGGTTGCATTTAATTTAAATATAGTTGTTTAAGTTTTTCAAATTTAACTTCAAATGAAAATGCTTGAACACTGATGCTACCATCTTTTATAATAGTGTCTTTCAATTTACGATTAATCATCAATTCACACAAAGCCTCATAAATTTGTTTGGTATTTTTATGACTAACAACCAAAGCATTCTTGCCATTTACAATAAAATCATTGGCAATTCCAGACAAAGTACAAATCATTGGTACATTTAAACTTAACGCCTCAATATAAACCTGACCAAAGGCTTCACAAAAAGTATCAATAGGTGCATGAACAAATACATCGAATGATTTAAATAATGAAGGCATGTTTTTCTCAAAAGGAATGAGAACATAAGAATTTACAGGAAGTTCAAATAATAGTGACTTCAACTCTTTCTCATAATCGCCATTGGCATTCGCCAATATCAATTTAGCATTGGGATAATTTTTAAGAAACTGTTTAAATGCTGGTATAATATATTGAATACCCTTCCACTCTGTAAACCTTGATACGACACCTATAATTGGTGATCCAGATTCAAATCCATATTTTTCTTTAGCCTTTGTCACTTCGCTTTCAGAAATGCTTTCACTTAATACAGCAGAGGGAATTCCATGAGGAATAACAGTGATTTTTTCATCCTTGACTCCTTCTTTAGTGATTAAAATCGTTTTAATATTATTACTTACTGCTATTATATGAGTAGAATATTTATTAATTAATAAATCATACTTAACTGTATTTGGAAAATAGGTATGATGAAAATCTGCATGATGTCTCGTATGAATCCTTTTTTTAACACCAGAATATTTTGCAGCAATCAAACCTATTAAAGATGCTTCAAACAGATGACAATGGACAAAATCGAATTTTGAAAACAATAATTTGAAGTAAAAAAAGAAAATATAAAATGGGATAAAAAATTTAGATATTAGTGAGTAATTGTTACACTTAAACCCATGAGTTATTATAAAATTATATAGGTCAGAATCTTTCGAGTTAAACAACACAAATTCGAGATTCATTTCTTTCTTATTAACAAATTCACAAAACCACTCATGCTCTAATGCTTTATGAACATTTGAAATAAAAATCAGGCCTTTAGTTTTTTTGTCACTCATGAACATGTAAAATAATTTTCTATTTAGTGCTCATAAAAGTAGTAAATAAATCCAAAGTAAATTTTGTGGAACCCATATCATTTAAATGTGTTTCGTCTTTAAAGTAATCAACCTTATCATAGTTCAAAGAACTAGTTTGAACTTTAACTTCTGGATATTTGTTGAAAACGTGTTTTGCAATACCATTATAAAAGTCACTGATTTTATTTTTCTCGTAATAGCTTTTCAGATATGGCCCTTGTATTATATGAACTTCAATATTATTTGTTTTACAAATCGATAATATATTGTCTAAAAAATGTTCCGATTTTGATATGTCAATTTCAGAAATATCAATATCTGATTCAGATGCTACAAACTTTCTATTTAATAAACTGAAACCTTTATAATTAAAAATTGATAAATTATTCTTATTTGCTGAAAAATTTCCTTTGAGGCATTTAAGTCTTGTGTAATCATCAAATTCTGAAATTAGCGAATAAGGAATCCATTTCCATAATATAGCTTTATAGCCAATAAGAGCATGAATTCCTTTGTACAGAGAATCGTTACTAAAATAACGAGCTAAGTAAATTTTATTATAAATCGACTGATTATCCGATCCAAAAGAATGTGGATCCAGCATTAGAAAAATTTTGTTTGGCTTAGGATGACTATATAAATACCCTTTTAGTGTCAACTCTATTTCATTAATCTTCGCACCTTCTAATCCTGCATTTACTACTTTCTTATTAGAGAGAGTTTCAAGTAGTAATGGATTAATACCATAATAAGTTCGAGAAGAGCCTAGCAATAAAATATCTTCTTTTGAATTGTCCTTAAACAAAAGGTCAAACTTAGTATAAACTGGTTTATCATAAACCATCAACCCATTTAGCGACAAGGTAAAAAGCAACATCATCACACCATGAAAAATGAACAAAGCTAAACCTATATTTAAAACAATTTTCTTCACTAAAATTGGAAATAAATAAAAGACTGACTGTTAAATAAACCAAATGTAAATATGAGTATAAAATTTACTACTAACAATGGTATATTATACTTAAAGTCTTTTTTATATAAGTAATTTAAACACATCAAATAAAATGAACCGCATATAAATAACAGAAAACTGAACATCCCAAAATTTGGGTTATCAAAAATGGTAAAAAAACTGCTACTGCTAAATAATGTCATTTTATGAAATAATTTAGTAGTTGTTAAAAAATCAGGTGACCTGAAAAATACCCAAAGCAATGACACAAGTAAGAAATTAAAAACTACATCTAAAAACCAAAGATTTGATTTGATTTTACTAAAACTCCAATCCATATAAAACGACAAATATACCAACAACCCATGTAACATTCCCCAAATCACAAAATTCCAGCTGGCTCCATGCCATAAACCGCTTAATGAAAACACAATCATAACATTTCTAAAATGCTTAAATTTACTTACGCGACTCCCACCTAAAGGGATAAATACATAATCTTTAAACCAAGTAGACAATGAAATATGCCAACGGGTCCAAAACTCCTTTATCGACATGGAAATATAAGGCAATTTAAAATTTTCCATTAAATTAATTCCCATACATCTAGCGGAACCAATAGCAATATCAGAATAGCCTGAAAAATCAAAATATATCTGAATTGAAAACAAAAGTATTACTACAATAATCTGATATGGTGATGAATTATCCATGTTTGAGTAAACTCCATCAACATACACGCTTATTCTATCTGCAATTATACATTTCTTAATCAAACCCATGGATATATGTCTTAGTCCATGAATAATATTATCATAATCAAATGCTTTAAATTCCTTTAATTGATGAATAATGTTTTGAGGTCTTTCAATAGGGCCTGCTACTAATTGTGGAAAGAACAAAACATACAACGCAAATACATCTAGCCGTTTTTCAGCCTTATAATTTCCACGATAAACTTCTATAACATAACTCAATGATTGAAATGTATGAAAGGAAAGGCCAATAGGTAGTATAATATTGAGTTTATAAAACGAATGACCGCTCAGGTACTCCAAATTATCTATAAAGAAATTAAAATACTTAAAGAAAAATAAAATACATAAATTAGAGACAATACTTATTCCTAAAAATAACTTTTTTAAATGTTGCTTATCGGAATTAGAAATAGCAATGCCTGAAAAATAATCAATTAAAATCACAACCAATAAGATTAAAATAAACTTAGGTATAAAAAACATATAGAAAAAAGCACTTGCTATCAAAAGCCATGAAATTCTTAAAGTTTGTACCTTAATACAATAATAAACGATTAATGATGCAACAAAAAATATAAAATATTCGAATGAATTAAAAAGCATATTATAGTTTTTCTATTATACTATTTAAAATTATATCTAAAGAAATTTCTCGAATATAATCATCACACTTTTTTGTATCAAACATAATATCATTGCCCAAAGCTCTATTAACGAATTTTTCAGCTTCATTAACATTTTTACAATAATAAATGCAATTATTCAAAAGTTCAGGGATTTCACAATCAATGTTTGTAATGACAGGCAATTCACTAATAATATAGTTCAATGCTTTTAACGGAGAACAAACCTTCGATTGTCGTTCTTCATTATAAATTATTAAACCAGCATTTGCTTGTTTAAGAATAGGATAAAATTCTTGAGGTGACAAAAGTCCCAAATATTCTACTCGAGGATGTTCAAATACTAATTTTGATTTTTCCACTTGTTTATTCAGACTAATTACTTTACCAATAATAACTAATTTAAAATATTTATTTTCTAATAATTGTAAAATCCAATCAAAATCAATATCATCTGATATAGTCCCAAGCAATACAAAATAATCGGAATTAAATTTTGATTGTAAAGATACATCTCCATGTATTAATTTTTTTTGTAAATCAATATCCAAGCTTTGAGCCACATTAATCAATTTATGGGAGAAATTCGAATAGTATTTATTATTTCTTGGACTTGTTACTATTAATAAATCAGAAATTCTAGAAAGCCACCCATCAATTGGATTCTTATAAAAAGGATCAATAACATGATAAATTCTTTTTATTACTAATGATTGATCAAAAAAATGATTAGAAAAAGCACTACGATAAGAATCAAAGTGCCATACAAGAATATTAATGCTGTTGTAATACTTCAAATACTTTGAGATTAAGCTTTCATTAGAATTTTCGTTAAACTTATTAAACCATTTAAAAGATGCTGGAAATATATTCTTATAATCAATTACAGTTAAATTCTCATTTACTTTATTCTTCTTGAATCCAATACCAAAAATATTTTTTAATGTCCATTTTTTTGGTGGATTTATATAAAAAACCTTATTATTTTTAGAAAGAAATTCAGTATAAATAAGCTGTGTATGCCACATTTTAGAATATGGTTCATCAGACGTAATGATAATAATATCGAAATCTAATTTCATTTTTTAACAATCACTAGAATAATTTTATTTTCAAAATGATTGAAATAATAATCTACAATTGAGTTTTCTAATGATTTCAATAAAAAATAAATCTCATCATAAACATCTTTTTTATCAAGGTATTGTTCTTTAAATAACGATTCTAATTTAAAGGGGAGGTTTAATGATGATAACAATGTGTTAAAAAATCGCATAAATTTAAATGCTGTAGAATTATTTGGATACAAATAATCGGATAATTCTATCTCATATTTAATTGGTTCATCGATCTTTTGATTAACGATATCGTTTAAAATGCAGTGACGAATATAAAGTCTTCTTCCAAAAAGCTTCTTTACAGTTAGGTTACCATTTTTTACCATATCCAAAGACGCTCTTTTTCTAGGCCAGTCTAGTTCTTTCAATCCATTAAACTCAGGTTGCTCTATAAAAAAATGTTCATTATAATCTTTCAGATACTGTTTCCAACCACTCGGTAAACTGACACCATCTGATGGCAGATGATATTGATGTAACATTAATACCTCGTTACTTATAAATCCTGTTTTGAAGCCTGCCTTTTCAATTCTTTTTTTAATATCGTTATCTTCAATACCCCATATCGCATAAAAAGAATTATATCCATTTATCTGCTCGATTACTACTCTAGCCGAAAACATCATACCTAAGGCATAATTTTCACTTCTGGTAAAGTTCAATTTCTCAAGGCGATTAATGTTTAAGCCATCAGTTTGTTTTTGATTTAAGTAACCAACTGCAAAAAAATGGGTCATCATTTCATCTTTACTTAAATGCAATAAATAGGAAATAAAATTTTTTTTATAAACCATATCAATATCGGACGTAAAAACATAAGGTGCACTGGATAATTTGAAACCATAATTTAAAGCATCTCCTCTATTCCACATTTGACCAAAAGAATTTACATAGTAATAGGTGCAAAATTCATATTGTTGACATACGTTTTTGATTTCTAGGGCGAAGGATTCGTCACTTCCATAATCAATAAAGATTACATTAAAAGCTCTATCGCTTTGCAACGCTAATGAGTCTAAAGATTTTTTAACTCTGGAAACATCTTTGTTTTTAAAACAATATATAATATCTATTTTTTTAGTCATGTTTCTTGCCTAAAAACATAATATTAAGACCGAACATATTCTTATTAAGAGAATTAATCTTGTTATTATACAAACCAAAAGCTTTTAATACTTTTCTAACTATATCCGAAGAAATCCATTTAATACTGACATCAGGCTTGAAAGCAAAAATCCATTCTGATTGAAATGTAGTAACGCTAATTTTAGATATACCAACTTTACTAGCCAAATTAGTTAGTTCATCAGGCGCGAGCCAATTTTCAATAGGTTGTTTCCACTGCTCTCTTCCATCACTATAAAAAGCCTTAAACCAACTTCCATTTGGTGTGGTAATAATAACCTTCCCTTCTTTTTTTAAAAGTTGATGAATGTTTTTTAAATAATTTTCTTGATCATCAATATGTTCTATGACTTCAGAAGAAACTACCAAATCAAACTTTTCAGAAAAATCTAAGGGAATATCTTGTGACGCATCAAGGCAAACAAAAGTACCATCTGGAAAAGATTTTTTAGCATTTGCTACCGCTAATTCAGAAATATCAAAGCCTGTTACTTGTCCAAATTCAGAAAGTTTATTTGACAACCAACCTCTTCCGCAACCAAAATCTGCAATCTTTAATGTTTTATTTTCTTTGATTTTCCGAAGCTGCGCTGACAATGCAGTCCATCTTAACAATTCTTCCTCATTCAAATTTTGAGATAACTCACCAAACCTATTATTATAATACTCTTTGGTAATTTCTTTTTTGTTTTCCTGCATAATTTATAAAGGAGTAATTTCCCAATTAGTTGATTTGACAATAAATGAGTTTAATTTTGGTTCTGGATTTTTTCCATTATAAAAAATATTTTCATCCTGAACTTCAAACTGAAGCAAATTTTCAAATTGGTGATAATCAGTAATCCCATCGCCAATGTAAAAATCAATAGTATAATATCCTGGGACTAGGGGTGCAGCATGTAATTTAATTTCAAAACTATTATTTCTTAAACTTTTTAATTCTACCCCATAAGTTTTATTATTAATACCGATAACCGGAACATTAAACACATTACGAATAACAATTCCTAGTGTAGGATTTTGAATCTGATCTTTAAGCCTAATTTTACCCTTAATAACAATATCATTGAATGGTAAAATTTCTTTTGATTGCTGATTACCAGAATTTATCTGCAACTCCGAAACAATTTCATTATTTTTATTTCCTAATGCCTGATCTGAATATAAAGAAATGTAACGATTTATAACATCTTTTGTTTTGCCTTCAAAAAGTAACTCGCCTTTGTTTAGCAAAATTCCTTTCTCGCAAAGCGATTCTATAGCTGATAATTGATGGCTAACAAATAAAATGGTTTTACCACTTTTACTTACATCCTCCATCTTACCCATACATTTTCTTTGAAATTCCGAATCTCCAACTGCCAAGACTTCATCAATAATCAATACTTCGTTCTCTAAAAAGGCAGCTACGGCAAATGCTAAGCGAAGTTGCATTCCGCTACTGTAATGTTTGATAGGTGTATCAATAAATTTGGCAATTCCAGAAAAATCAACAATAGCATCAAAATTTTTAAGTATTTCAGTTTTTTTCATTCCCAAAATACTTCCATTTAAAAATATATTTTCTCTACCGCTTAATTCGGGATGAAAGCCTGTACCAACCTCCAATAAGCTTGCTATTCTTCCTCTTACCTTTATATTACCTTTAGTTGGAGGAGTAATTCGTGATAAAATCTTAAGTAAAGTTGATTTGCCCGCACCATTTTTACCAATAATACCAACAGTTTCTCCGGGATATACATCAAAGCTCACATTGTTAAGAGCCATGAAATCTTCTTTTTTTCCAAGAAACCCGTTTTTTAAAGCATTGGAAAAGACATCTCGTATATTAAGATAAGGCTCCCTTGTCTCATTGATAAGATAACGTTTTGATATATTTTTAATCTCTAAAATAGGCTTCATCAGGCAATATCAGCAAAGTAACTTTCGGTTTTTCTAAAATAAAATATTCCAAGAAATAAAAGGATAAAATTGCTACACAAACTAATACTAATTGTATTACAGTGAGGCTCGTAATTAAAAAAAGAAGCTCTAAATAATTCAATACCTGCAGAAACAGGATTTAATTGTAATAAAAAATTCAATAAAGCATTTTCCGTTTGTTCAGAATAAATAACAGGACTTAGAAATAACATGGCCTGAATTAAAAAAGGAATAATGTATCTAAAATCACGGTATTTGACATTGAGTGCTGCTAAAAAAGTCCCTAAACCCAAAGCAGAAAACCCAGAAACTATAATTGCCAGAGGCCACATCCATATAAAACTAAATTTTAACGATACATGGTAATAGAATATAGCACCAACTAGTATAATTATACCAAACAACATATCAAACAATGATGTTAAAATGGACGAAACAGGAATAATTAACCTTGGAAAATATATCTTTTTAATAATATTAGCATTAGATACCATACTATTTCCTGCGTTCATAATGGCGGAAGAAAACATAGTCCAAATTATCAATCCACTTAAAACAAAAACAGGATAGGGAATAGAAGTTGTATTGCTATTTAATGATTTGAAAAATACAGAAAAAAGAAGTGTCATAATTAACGGCTGCAGAATAACCCAAAGAACTCCTAAAGATGTTTGTTTGTACTTTACTTTTATATCACGCCATGTAAAAAACATAAACAACTCCCTATATTCCCACAATTCCTTAAATCCAATCTTTAATTTACCTTTTGGGCGAATATCATATTCCATAAATGCTGTACTAAATTTCTCGGTAATCAAACAAAAGTAGGATATTTATACCAAAAAAACTACCAATACTTAATATTAATAACCTTTGAACTACATTAGATAAACTTGTTAATTTTGAGTAAAGCATTGAAATTCAGCTATTAATTAGTACCTTTATTTACTTTTAAACGCATTATATGAAAATTGGATTAAGCTTGTTAGTTATTACGATTTTTCGCTTTTGTGGACTTTCCCAAAATCCACAAAATCTTAATATTTCCTCGTCAAGTTCTCCAAATGTTTCTGTAAACCAACTTTTATCTCTTCCTCAAATAAAACTTTGGTTAAGAGCCGACACTTTAATTTCATTAAACACCGATTCAACTGTAAACACTTGGAACGATATTGTTTCAAATGTTACTTTTTCTGCTAATACATCTGCTACACAACAACCTACTTTAACAGTTTCGCCTCTATTACCTGGCCATCCATCAGTAAGGTTTGATGGCGTTAACGACGGTTTAATAGCGGCTTCGTCTGTACCTCTCCGTAACCAAAAATTAACACTTATAATGGTCGGAAAAATCATTAATCCTACGCCTATAGGTCACTTAGTTTGTTCTGGCACTAGTGCGTACGGCGATTGGAATTTCAGAGAAGCTGGTACTGGTCAGATTTCATTTATACACGGAAACAACAATATAGGTGCGGGTGTTACAGCAACTACCACAACAACACAAACTTATTTAGTACCTCAATTTTTCATGTTTATGGCTAGTGTAAATCCAGGCAATCCATCTAGATGGGAAATTTATGAAAATTTTAGTTTAAAAGATGCTGATAATAGTGCTAGTTATGTAGTTGGTGCAAATAATATCACACTTGGATATCGAAGTGATGTTACTAATGTTTTTAATGCAAATTTCGATATGACCGAATTAATAATATTTGATTCGATTATACCTGCATCTCAATTTGATCTTATAAATTCTTACCTAGTAAATAGGTATTCGACTAAGGTAGATTTAGGTCCAGATATTAATGAGACTTATAGTTTTTGTTCAAAAGTACTATCAACCACTATTCCTTATCAAGAATATCTTTGGAGCAATGGATTAACTACTCCAACTATTTCAATAAACCAAAGCGGTACTTATTTTGTGCAAACAAAAGATAAATACGGCTTATATTCGAGAGATACAATAGTAGTAAATTTTCCCAACACCAATAATCCAGGAGACTCGATTATTTGTCCAGGTAATACATTTGTATGGGATACCCAACTTGATAAAACAAGCTATACGTTTGTTTGGCAGGATAACAGCAATGATTCACTGTTCGTGATAAACAGTGCAGGTATATATTCAGTTACTATTACTGATTCGTTCAGTTGCGCTATAACACAATCGCTTAGTGTATTTGTAGACATGTTTGCTTCAGGCATTTCATTAGGCCCCAATCTTACGCAATGTTCTGGTAACTCGATAACCTTAACATCTGGTGCTTCTCCATCACACAGCTACTTATGGAACACGGGTTCAACAAATGATTCTTTATTAATTACAATTGGTGGCCAATATTCCGTGATAGTTACTAATACCAATAATTGTGTTGCCAAAGATACTATTAACGTCACCATTCTCGGACAAGCGCCTGTTGCAAACTTTACTACGAGTTTAGGTTGTATAAACTCCGTAGTTAATTTTACTGATTTATCTGTTCCTCCATCAGGGAATACTTTAACTGCGTATGAATGGAATTTTGGAGATTTAGGTTCAGTAACTAACACCTCAACATTATCAAATCCTTCACATACTTATACTAATACTGGCACATATACCGTTAGTTTAAAAGTTATATCTAATACCAGTTGTGAGCAAATTATTAGAAAAACTATTCAGGTATTTCCTAAACCAACAGTTAATTTTATTAGTGGCATTTCTTGTCAGAATGATAGCACCACCTTTTCTAGCTTAACCACAAGTGCTTCTGGCTACTCCATCACTTCTTTAAATTGGAACTTTGGTGATCCAACTAGTGGAACAGCGAACACGTCCTCTTTGATTTCGCCTAAGCATTTATTTAGTAACCAAGCAAATTACACCATTAAATTAGTAGCCACTAATAATGCGGGTTGCAAGGACTCATTAATTAATATTATTGCCGTGAGGGCGCAGGTAAAAGCAGACTTTACCGTTAGTTCTCCTTGCGCCAATACCGCCACTTTTTTTCAAGATAATTCCATTGTTCCACCTTCGCCAAATACTAATATTAGAACTTGGAACCTAGGCAGTGGACCTGTAAATGGGTTAACTGTTTCTAAAACATACACTAGTCCTGGTGTGTATTATGCTACTTTAACTGTAAATAGTAGCAATCAATGTTCCTCTAGTATCACCAAACTCATTACGATTTTCGCTGCACCAACAGCCAGCTTTGCAATTCCAGCATTTTGCTCAAAAGATACGATTACTGCTACCAACTTATCAGTAGCACAAAGTGGAATTATAACTTCAACTAATTGGAAATTAAACTCGGTTAATTTTTCTTCCATACAAAATCCAACACTTAGTATCTCAAATCCTGGGAATTACAATGTTCGTTTAACAGTTACAAACTCTTTTGGCTGTAAAGATTCTATGACTAAAGCTATACTTGTAAACCCTTTACCGAATGTTGATTTTACAACCAATCCAACTACCTATTATTACATCAACTCTCCTGTTAATTTTATACCTACTATAAGTAATGCAAGTTATTATTTATGGAATTTAAGCAGTATTGGTACATCTACAGCTCAAAGCCCCAGTGCAACATATAATACAGAAGGAACTTACACTGTTTCCTTAAATCTAGCTGACCTTCAAGGTTGCAAGAGCTCGATAACAAAAACATTATTGGTTTCAAAACGTTTTTTAGATGTGGCGATTTTAAATGTAAATTCAACTAAAGATAATGATGGGTTTATGACCATTCAAACAGATATTGCGAATTATGGCTCTATACCTGTATCAACGCTAGATCTTAGTTATAAAGTTAGTGATGGAGCAAACGTTCAAGAAACTTGGAACGGGATATTAAATCCTAACTCATTTTTCTCATATACATTTATCTCAAAAACAGCCACTCAAATTGGTAGTTCAAATAATATTAGCTGTGTAAACATAAAAAAAGCTAATGGCATTAACGACCAAAACCAAACTAATAATGAATTGTGTAATGTTTTAAATACAAATGATATAACTGTTTCTAATCCCATTCCAAATCCTACTAATGCAGATATTACTCTTCCTATTATTTTGAATAAAGAAATTGATTTCTCTGTTTCGATTTATAATTCAAATGGACAAATTCAATATGAAGAAAAAACGCAAAAAGGAATTGTTGGATTAAACTTAATTACGCTACCAACTGATAATTACTCTAGAGGTTGCTATATTATTAAAACAGTGATTGATGATAAAATATTCATCAAAAAGTTTATAAAAATAAGTAACGAGTAATTTTAAGTATTATAAAATCGCCTAATTGAATTTATAATACGATTTTGCTGCCTAGCACTTAAATCATAAAACAACGGAAGTCGCGCTAAACGATTCGTATAAAAATCTGCTTGGATCAATTCTTTATTATCATTAAAAGCTTTATAATAAGGACTTTTATGTAGTGATAAATAATGAAAAACCGCTAAAATATCATCTGCTTTTAAATGCTCAATAAGTTTAGTTCTTTCGTTTTCAGAATTACAAATCAAGTAGAAAATATGAGCATTATTAGTCGCATAATCTGGTATTTTAGGCAAACTTACTTTCTTAGAATTTTCTAATGATTTTAGTCCATCATAATAGCGAGTCCAAATTGACATGCGTTTTTTTTGAATTTTATCAACATTTTCTAACTGTGCATACAAAAAAGCAGCGTTAATATCAGACGGTAAAAATGATGAACCTATATCAACCCAATCGTATTTATTGATTTCTCCTCTAAAAAACTGAGAACGATTAGTGCCTTTTTCTCTAATAATTTCGGCGCGATTGATAAATTGTTCGTCATTAATCACTAACATTCCTCCTTCTCCTGAACTTACGTTTTTAGTTTCGTGAAATGAAAATGCTGCAAAGTGGCCAATACTTCCTAAAGGTTTTCCTTTATAAAAACTATGAATAGATTGTGCCGCATCTTCAACAACAAATAAATTGTGGGTTTTTGCCAACTCCATGATTACATCCATATCACAAGCTATTCCAGCATAATGAACAGCAACAATTACTTTTGTTTTTGGATTAATTAAAGATTCTATTTTCGTTACATCCATGTTTGGATGATTAGAACAACTGTCAATAAACACAATTTTTGCACCTCTTAAAACAAAAGCATTAGCAGTAGAAACGAAAGTATAGGAAGGCATAATCACCTCATCACCTTCTTTAATATCCAATAATATAGCAGCCATCTCCAAGGCATCAGTGCATGAAGTGGTTAATAACACTTTTCTGAAACCATAAGTTAATTCGAAAAAATCATGACACTTTTTAGTGAATATCCCATCTCCTGATATTTTACCAGACTTCACCGCCTGACTTATATAGTCGAGCTCCTTGCCTATAAAACACGGTTTATTAAATGGTATTTTCATTGAATATATTCTTAACATAAATTTACTAATTATCTCATCAATATTATGAGCTAATAATACATTATTAATCAGAAATAAGTAATTTTAATAAAACTAATTACGATGAAACTCATATTCGCTACACACAATAAAAATAAAGCAAAAGAAGTAAAAAGTCTTATGCCTTCTTCCATTGAATTATTAAGTTTAGATGAGATTAGTTTTGATGATGAGATTGAAGAAACTGCTGATACTATTGAAGGTAATGCTTTACTAAAAGCAAAAACTATTTTTGAAAAAACAGGCATTAACTGTTTTGCAGATGATAGCGGACTATTAGTTGATGCTTTAAATGGTGCGCCAGGAGTTTATTCTGCTAGATATGCAGGAGAACAAAAAAACGATGAAGAGAACATGCGAAAATTATTGCATGAATTAAATGATAAGCCAAATAGAAATGCCCATTTTAAAACAGCGATGGCTCTTATAATAGATGGTAAAGAATATCTATTTGAAGGGAAAATTGAAGGGAAAATTATTACAGAAAAATTAGGAACAAATGGTTTTGGCTATGATCCCATTTTTGTTCCAGATGGATATAATGAAACTTTTGCTCAATTAGATTCAGAAACAAAAAACAAAATTTCCCACAGAGGAAGAGCTTTACAGAAAATGTTAGAATTTTTGAAAACTATCTAACTATTTTCTTTTTCTCTGTCTTGTTTAGAAGCTTTTTTCGAGCCACTATACATTTCGTACTTCAATAATTTACATTCTAAAGAAGCATTAAATAAAGTCATTTTTTTACTTGGGTGTAGCCCAATAGATTTAATAGCTTCCATGTTTGATGAAATAATCCAACAAGTCCAACCACCAAAATCCTTTTTCAACTTATCACCTATTTGTTTATAAAAAGCATTCGTATCTTCCATTTTAATACGCTCATCATAAGGAGGATTTAACAAGATAGTTCCATGTGGTTTAGTTGGCATTAAATCGAAAAAAGAAATATGTTCGTATTGAATCACATCATCTACTTTAGCAACTGCCCCATTTCGCTTTGCCATTTCTAAAGGTACAATATCTATATCGCTAGAGATAATATTGGGCATATCATCTTTAATGCGATTGATGGTGCTTTCATATATTTTATCCCACAACTCTTTATCATAGTCGTGCCATTTCATAAAACCAAATTCTTCTCTAAATACCCCAGGAGGAATATTATTTGCATAGAGTGCTGCTTCAATCCCTAAAGTTCCGCTACCACACATACCGTCAATTAATGGCAAATGAGGCTGCCAACCTGACAATAACACCATGCCCGCTGCTAACACTTCTTTCATTGGCGCTGTATCAATATCTACACGATAACCACGCTTAAATAAAGAATCCCCGCTACTATCCAAACTTACATTTACTTGATTTCTGAAAATGTGCACGTATATTCTTAGAGTAGGTCTATCCAAATCTACATTTGGACGTACATCGAATTTATCTACAAATCTGTCGCAAATAGCATCCTTAGTTTTTTGAGAAACATATAAAGAGTGATTAAATTCATCAGAATTTACGGTAGCATTTATAGCTAGTGTATCATCTACATTTAATAACTCTTCCCATTCATATTCCTTCATTTTCTCATACAGCTCATGTTCATTATTAGCCGTAAAAGAATAAATAGGAACTAATACTTTTAAGGCTGTACGTAAACACAAATTAGCTTTATACATAAAGCCTTTATCTCCAGTAAATGAAACGCCGCGCTTAAAAGGAACAATATCTCTTGCTCCCAATTTCATTAATTCGTTAACTAAAACGTCTTCCAATCCATGAAAGGTAGTGGCTTTCATTTCAAAATCATGCTCGGTATTTTTTTTATCTTTCAATGTGATTAATTTATTTTATGGATTCTACTGCTAATGTTGTTAAACTTTGATTATAGTAAGGGCTTCGACTCCGCTCAGCCTGACAAGACATATATTATTTATTCTTAACGGCATTAAATACTTCTTTCATAAAACCCGAAGCAAATACAAAATCCACAAGTTCTGGATTAGTTGTTTTTAAAATATCTTTACTGTTACCTGTCCACCAAGGCTGCCCTTTGTAGATATATAATATTTTCTCGCCGATTTCTACTACCGAATTCATATCATGCGTAATAACGATAGTTGTAATATTAAACTCTTTTGTTAAGCTTTGAATTAAATTATCAATCACAATAGATGTTTTTGGATCTAAACCTGAGTTTGGTTCATCACAGAATAAATATTGAGGATTATTAGCAATAGCTCTAGCTAATGCAGCGCGCTTTTTCATCCCTCCTGATAACTCTCCTGGATATAATTTATTACGATTAGTTAATTGAACTTTATCTAAACAAAAATTTACACGATCCAATTTTTCTTCTTTAGTCATGGTGGTAAACATATCTAGAGGGAATCGAACATTTTCTTCTAAAGTCTGAGAATCAAATAAAGCTCCACCTTGAAATAACATGCCTATTTTTTTTCTAACTTCTTGCTTTTCTTTTACTCCTAGAGTAGGGAAATTTTGACCATCATACAATACCTCACCCGAATCAACTTCATGTAAGCCAACCATTAATTTCATAACAGTTGTTTTACCGCTTCCACTTTCTCCAATAATTAAATTGGTTTTGCCCTGTTCAAAAACAAAAGAAACGTCATCAATGACTTTTCTATCGCCAAAACTTTTAGATATGTTTTTAATTTCAATCATGTTAGGAATAATTGAGTTAACAAGAAATTAAAAATCAAAATTAAGATACTGCTGTACACAACCGCTGCGGTGCTGCTCTTACCAACTTCTAAAGCTCCTCCGTGTGTATAATAGCCGAAATAAGAAGAAATAGACGTAATTAAAAAAGCAAATGTAAGCACCTTTGTGAAAGAGTAATATAATTTCCAGGGCTCAAAAAACGCTTGAATACCAAAAATGTATTCGTAAGAAGAACAAGCACCAGTAGCAATTCCCATCACATAACCTCCAAAAATACCTAAAAACATACTGATGGCAATTAAGAAAGGCATAATCAACATACCAGCTGCAATTTTAGGAAGTATTAAATAACCAGCCGAATTAATTCCCATAATTTCCAAAGCATCTATCTGCTCTGTAATACGCATGGAACCAATTTCCGAAGCAATATTAGAACCTATTTTACCAGCTAAAATCAAGCATACAATAGTTGGTGAAAACTCTAACAGCATCGATTCACGTGCTGTATAACCAACTGCATATAATGGCACCAAAGGACTAGTAAAACCAAATGCTGACTGAATAGTAATTACCCCACCCATAAAAAACGAAATAATAGCAATAATAGGCAATGAACTAATTCCAATATTATCTATTTCGTGTACAATTTGTTTCACATAAACAGATAGTTTTTCTGGCTTACTAAACACACGTTTAATAAGAATAAAATACCTACCTAAATGAAAAAATAACTTCATAATTATTGAATGGCTAATATACGACTAAGTGTTTAATTTTTTGAGATGATTTATAAATAAAAACGCCCTCGAAATCATCGAAGGCGCTTAAAAACATATATAATTTAATTATAAACCTGTACCAAAATGGTTTAAGCTTTCTTTCTTAGTAGGATTGATTGTCATTACTGGTAAGTTACTAATATCAACTACTTTTTGGGCTTCTGTGCCACTAAAAAACTCTTTAATACTTAAAGTAGGTTTATTCATAATCACAATTAAATCAGATTCGATTTTATTTGCATACTCTACAATTGTATCTGCAACGCTATCGCTAGCTAATGATTTATTTGAACAAGAAATCCCTTTTCCTTTAATATATTGTTTTACTTGGTGGGAATAAGCTAATAACTGATTTTCGTATGCTGCATCAGACAAACTAAATACGCCTAAAATACGAATAGATGCTCCAAAATAGTGCGCAAATTGCACCGCTACATCTACTTTTTCACGAGATTCACGAGATAAATCCAATGGCAACAAGATATTCTCACAGCCATCTTTATGTTCTTTTCCACGAATAGAAATAACTGGACAAACACATTCTCTAATCATTTTAGAAGCACTTGCACCAACAATGTTTTTAGAACTCATGTGACTTTCTAAACCTACAATTACTAAAGTAGCATTTATTTCTTCTGCAACTCTTGGAACCTCTACGTAGATATTACCCTTTACATTCATAAATTCAGTAGGAACACCACTTTCTGTTTCTGTTTGCTTGGTAAGAGCCTTTAATTCATCGTACATTTCTTCCCCTACTTTTTCGTAAGAATGAAGTAAAACTATTTTTGAATGAGTGTATTTAGCTAAATTATAGGCTTGCTTAATCGCTAAAAGTGACTGTTCAGTAAAATCGATAGGAATTAATAGGGTGCCACGCTCTTGTAACTTCATATATAAAGGTTTTAGTGTTTAAATTTACCGTTAAGAACTCACAAAAATAGTCAAATTAATGATATTTAGGCATTTATAAAAAATATTTTTAAAATCCAGCTGTTAATTAAATTAATTTACCGATATTTGCCCCCTAAATTATTAAAAAACAACAAAATGGCAGTAAAGATTAGACTACAAAGACACGGTAAAAAGGACGCAGCGTTCTTTCACGTGGTAGCAGCGGATGGTCGTGCACCAAGAGATGGAGCTTTCATTGAAAAATTAGGAACTTACAACCCTAATACGAACCCAGCAACAATTGATTTAAATTTCGAAAATACCTTAAAATGGTTACAAAACGGTGCTGTACCAACAGACACTTGTAAAGCTATTTTATCTTATAAAGGTATTTTAATGAAAAAACACTTATTAGATGGTGTTAAAAAAGGTGCTTTAACAGAAGCGCAAGTTGAAGAGCGTTTTGCTAAATGGTTAGACCAAAAAGCACTAAAAATTAGCTCTAAAAAAGATGGTTTATCTGCAGCTGAGAAAAAAGCAGTAGCTGATAAATTTAAAGCAGAAACTGCTGCTAAAGATGCGAAAGCAGCTAAGATTGCAGCTAAAACTGCAGTTGCAGAAGCAGCACCAGCTGTTGAAGAAACTGAAGCGCCTGCAACTGATGCTCCAGCAGAAAATACAGAAGCTTAATTTTAAATTAAATACAACAAAAAACCCGATATGAAATTTCATATCGGGTTTTTTGTTTGAGATTTTATGATATAATTTTTATGTTGATAAACTTTATAGTAATACAGCATTTATTTTTTATTTATCTCTATTATTCAACCGTAACCAACGGTTACATAAAACAAGCACTATAACTGATTATTTAACCAAAATGCAACTTTAAAACCATAGCAACTTTAGCTATTTTGCTTTATATTAGCTATATAAAATTATTACATGAACCCATTTGCAAAAGCCTCTAAACCTATATATATATATATATATACGGGAACAAAGGTTTACGGCATATCATAAAACTAAGAAAGGAGGTTGCTCTAAACTCATAGTTTAAAACAAACCTCCTTAAAGGTAAAATTTGATACTCTTACCACAATACAAAGGTAACTTTTAGACTAAAAAACACCAACCATTTTCTTAATTTATACTAATAGCACAATTTTGTATATTAGTATAAGGTTTTGCAAGCCAAGTATGGTTTGCTTGTGCCAAAACAACATTTAAAAATTAAAAACAAACCTTATTAATTGAAAAAACCTTTTTATATTTTTCTTTTCATAATACTGTTTTGCTGTGAAGCTAAAACACAAATTAATTTAGTTACAAATGGTAGTTTTGAGGATACATTAGTTTGCCCATTTAATCAAGGTCAAGTTTCGTTTGCAAATAATTGGAACGAATATGCGTCTGCTGATTATTTTAACAATTGTTCATCTTCACCTATGTTTTCTACTCCATTTAATTTTGGTGGTTATCAAATGCCAAAGGATGGCAATGCATATGTCGGGTTAAATACTTTTGCGGATTATTTAGTTGATGGCAGGGAGTATATATATTCAAAATTAAAAAACCCTTTAATTATTGGAGAAAAATATTATGTATCTTTCTATATTTGTTGCTCAAAAGCAAATTTTATTAGTGCGAGTAAGTATTCTAATAACATAGGTTGTCGCTTTACTACATTTTACCCTAACGTATCACAAGTAGTAAATTATTCTCATATTAATACTGCAAACCTACAATCTGATACAGTTAATTGGACAAAAGTAGACGGCGTATTTATTGCAGATTCTGTTTATGAGTATTTATCATTAGGTAATTTTTACAATGATATTAATACTCAAGTTGGCAGTTTTTTTTCAAATACTCAAAATATTGCATATTATTATATTGATGATGTATTTGTTGGATTAGAAAAAATTTCTCCATTAAATAATGACATAGTTATTCCAAATATTTTCACCCCTAATAACGATAACACAAATGATAATTGGGAATTTAAGCTAAACGATAATTTAAGCTGTATTGTCTATAATCGTTGGGGTCTTAAAATATTTGAAACTACTAAATCTATAATAAAATGGGATGGGAGAACTACCAGTGGTGAACAATGTGTTGATGGAAATTATTTTTATACAATTGAAACTAAAGAAAAAAAAATAAGAGGTTTTATCCAATTAATAAGGTAATTAAAAAATTACTTTATGAAATTTAAAAATGCATTAGTTTGCTCAACAATATTTTTGAGTGCAACTTTAGTAGGTCAAGATTGGCAGGTCGGAGGGAATCCATTATTTCCACCTGCATTTGCAGTTACACCAACAAACAATTTTCTAGGTTCAAATGCAACTAATAATACTTGGATAAAACTTGGCGTACAAGGCAGCCAAGATATTTTTATTGATAACGACAACTCAAAATTATTACCAGCTGATGCTAGCGGTAGATTACACGGGGGCCACTGGATTGGAATGGGGCGTGTGTTTACGCCAACTAATGGGCCAGGTAATAATGCGTTTTGGACGCCAAAAGCACATTTGCATATTGACGGAGGAAATAATTCGGGACAGTTCGGTAGTTTTGGAAACGGTATACGCGCATGGATGAACACAGGTACTTTATATACCGAAAACAGTGATGCCATGTATGTGGGAATGAAAAGTATAGGCAACAACTTTAGTTATGCCATGATTAACTGGAGCGATGATGCTTTTGGAGGAAATGCAGGTACCGATTTTTTAAGTTTTAATTTTACAGGAGGTCCAACTCCGCTTCAACAATCTACAAATGGTATTGAATTGGGGCGTTTTAATCCCACGTTGGGCAGAGGAACATTAGGAGTAGGTAATTTCCAGTTTTTAGGCGCTTCAACCGAACCTGTTAGAAGATTAGAGATATTGGATGCTGATCCAGCAAACGGTGTTAATGCCAATGCACCTCAGTTGCGAACGACTTACACTTACAATACAACCCCAACGCAGGGTATTTTTACTGAATTTCAAACAACTAGCTTAGGAGATATGTATTTTAATACTCGAGCTAATGGTAACGCTCGTCGTTTTGGATTCCATGATAATACACCTGGTAATACGGTTGAAATTACGGCAAGTGGTAGCAGTCCAATACCTATTGCTCCCAATGGAAGTAGTGGTTTACGTTTTACAAATATGACATCTGCCAACACCCCGCAAATAAATCCAGGCAATGGTGTTTTATCTGTTAATGGAAATGGAGATGTTATTTATGTTCCTGGTAGTGGCTTTGTAAATGCTAATAATGGTGTTATTGTAAGTCCGACAGGTGCAGTTCAATTAGGCGGTTCATGTGGGAGTTTAGCGGAAATAGCTGCTTCAGCATTAAATGTGGATAGAACTATATTTTTAAATAATAAGAATTTTTGGTTTGCGGATGGTAATAATTCAACAAGTGGCGTGGGTGTTGGAGGAAATCCAACTTCATTAGCATTTTGTAATGTTGGAAATACGTTTGAAGTAAGTGCTAATAATAAAAACCCACAATACGGAAGTGTTGGAGCTAGTGGTTTACGTTTTACTAAATTACCATCTTCATCTGCAACTGTGCCTAACGGTACAAATGGTGTAAACAGTGCAAAGGTATTAACAGTTGATGGTGATGGTGATGTTGTTTTAACGGATGCATTTACTGGTAATACATTTGGTAATTTATGTGGGGCAGCGCAAAATCCTTTAACAGCTCCTTTTGAAATACCACTAGCAAACTTTAATTATTATTATTCTGGCCAACAAGATTTTACAAGTAATGTTGGGATAGGAATGCCATGCACCCAAGGCATTTCTGCTAAACTCCATGTACAGCAATATAAAAATAATTTAAACAGTATTTACAATAATTTTTTCGCTAGTGTAACAGGTCGTTTTGAAAATTTTGCATCAAATAATACCACTGATGCTTACGGTGTTATTGGTAGTGCAACAAGTAATGGATCTCTTCTAAATATTGGAGTATATGGTATTGCAAATGGAACTGGTACAAACTATGGAGTTGTATCTCAAGGAGATTTATACACAACAGGTGGTGCAAATACAATTGGAGGCTACGTATCTGGTTCCGATAAAAATATCAAAACAGACGTAAACAATTTACGTTCAAATTTAGAAATCATCAGTAGATTAAAACCTGTAAGTTTTAAATTTGATAATACATATGCTCCTCAACTTAAATTAAATTCAACTAAAAATTATGGTTTTATTGCTCAAGAGGTAGAAGCAGTTTTGCCTGAAATTGTAATTACGAGTACAGTTTTAGCAACTTTTGATAGTTCTAATAACATCGTTAATCCTGCAAAAATTTTGAAGTCACTAAATTATGATGCAATTATTCCATTTGCTATAGGTGGCATTCAAGAACTTAATGCTAAGCAAAGAGAAATGCAAGCAGTTTTAGATAAATCGGGGTTAAGTGATGCACAAGTAAAAACAAATGTGAATTCATTTAACGCCTTAGCAACTTTAAAAACATTAAGTCCTGTAAAATATAATTTTACTAATGCTAATGTGCCACAATTAAACTTTAAACCTAATACAGATTATGGTTTTATTGCTCAGCAATTAGAAACAGTTTATCCTGAGTTAGTTGATACTATTAGAGTTGATGCTACTTTTGATAGTGTTGGTGTAGTAATTGATCCATCTAAAGTTTTAAAAACGGTTAATTACAAGGCGATGTCTGCATTATTAGTACGTTCTGTTCAAGAACAGCAACAAACCATTGATAGTTTGAGAAATACACAAAACGCCATTTTACAACAATTAGCGGCTTTAGCTTCTCAAATTAATGCGTGTTGTTCAAATACAACAGCGTCCCGTCAATCAAACTCAAACATCAATCAGTTAGATATTGAATTAAGTGATAAAGATGCTATTGTACTAAATCAAAATGTGCCAAACCCATTTGCTGAACAAACAACTATTACTTACAATGTACCTGCAAGTGTGATCAAAGCGCAAATTATTTTTTATAATAATGCTGGACAAATTATCCAAACCGTTGATGTAACAACTCGCGGCAAAGGTAAAGTAAATGTATTTGCGAGTGATTTATCAAGTGGTTTATATCATTACACTTTAGTAGCTGATGGTAAAGTAGTAGCTAGTAAAAAAATGGTGAGAGAGTAATTCAAAAACTTCTCGACTACGCTCGAAGTGACAATAGAACACGGATATAACGGATTAAATAGATTTAGATAGATTTGAAAATATAAAAAATCCGTGCCCCTGTTTTATAAAGTTTAACTAACTAAAAAACAGATTTTGAATCCGCCAACTGGCAGACAGAATAACTAAATAAAACCCCGATATGAAATTCATATCGGGGTTTTTGTTTATTGTGAAAATGATTATGAATTATTTACCTAAAGAATTTAACCCTTCAACTGCAGGTTCGTAATTTGGTTTTAACTGCAAACACATATTATAATCGGCACTAGCATTGGCATTATCTTTCATTTCTTGATAACAGGCTCCTCTTGCAAAATAAGCTTCAGCATATTTTGGCTCAGCATTAATTGCGTTTGTAAAATATTCTAATGCCTTTTGTGGATTTTTATTAATTCCAAATTCTATAGCGCCTAAATTGTACATTGAAAAAACGTGTTTAGGATTATTTTTTAAGATTTGATTATATCCATCCACTGCCTCCTTAATTTTCCCTATATCTTGTAACAATTTTGCTTTTGCATACAATGCTTCTGAATTAGTGGGATTTAAACTAATGGCATTATTATAGTATTCAAAGGCTAAAGGGTTCTTCTTTGCACCATATATTAAACCTAAATCTAAAAAAGCACCGTAATTTTTATTATCTTGTTCAATAGCAGTTTCTAAACTAGAAATGGCTTTTGCTGTATCTCCAATCTCTTTATAAATATTGCCTTTCAAATAATACCCCTTCGCTAAATTCTCGTTTACCTTTAAGGCTTGATTAATTTTTGCAAAAGCATTTTCGTATTGTTTTACAAAAAAATACAATTCTCCTAACTTTAGTAATCCATCTGTATTTTCGGGAAATTGCTTAACTACTTTTTCTAAAACATCTTTTGCATTTCTAGTTTCATTGGCTGCAAAAAAGATATCTGCTTCTGTTAAATAAAAAGATGCATTTGTTGAATCTATTCTGATAGCGCGCTTTGCATCATTAATAGCATCTTCTGTTTGTTTAAATTGTAAATAAATTTTAGCCCTTTCATTATATAAACTAGCATCATCTGGATTATCTAAAATCTTTTTATTTAGTTCAGACAATTCAGGAGAATTAATAACTTTAAGTAAAGAATCCGTTCGTTTTGTATCTTCAATAATGCCATCTGTTCCTGTTTTACAAGAAATGACAGCTACTGAGATCATCATCAGCGCAACTATTTTTTTCATAATAATTTTATAAATCGTTAGCAGACGCAATTAACTCAGCTACATCTAATACTTGTGTTTTTTCTTCTTTATTAAAATGCTTTACTCCATCTGTCATCATCGTGTTACAAAACGGACAACCTACAGCAATCACATCAGGATTGTGAGACAAAGCCTCTTCAGCTCTTTCAACATTTACTTCTTTACTTCCTTTTTCGGCTTCTTTAAACATTTGAGCTCCACCAGCACCACAACACAACCCATTTGCCTTACTACGTTTCATCTCAACTAACTCTGCATCTAATTTCGAAATCACATCACGAGGCGCTTCATACACATCGTTTGCTCTTCCTAAATAACAAGGGTCGTGAAATACAATTTTTTTGCCTTTAAATTCTCCACCCTGTACTTTTAACTTCCCTTCATTAATCAATTGTTGTACAAGTTCTGTATGATGAATCACTTCATATTTACCACCTAACTCGGGATACTCATTTTTAATGGTATTAAAACAATGCGGACAACCAGTAACGATTTTTTTAACATCATAACCATTTAAGATAGTGATATTTTGCATGGCTTGCATTTGAAATAAAAACTCGTTTCCTGAACGCTTTGCTGGATCTCCAGTACAAGATTCTTCAACACCTAACACCGCAAAATTAGCCCCTACATGATTTAAAATACGGACAATTGCTTTCGTTATTTTTTTTGCTCTATCATCAAAACTACCCGAACAACCAACCCAAAATAAAATATCTGGAGTTTCGCCGTTGGCAATTTTTTCTTGCATGGTTGGCACTTTCAAAGTTTCCATAGTCTTTTCAATTATATATTATGGTTAATGAAACTATTTTTCAAAAACCTGAATTGTTACATTTTTCTCAATTAAGTCTGTAAATCTACCTTCATATCTTGTAGCTCTTACCATATGGTTATCTACCCAATGGTAATTACCACCACGAGGTTTTCCCATTAATAATCCATGGTATTTGAAACCATGTTTGTTCAACCATCTTTCTGTTACATCACGATGTTCTTCGGTACGAGATGTAAAAAAAGTAATAATATGCCCTTCATCAAACCACTTATTTAAAGTCACTAAAGCCTCTGGATACAATTCAGCTGTTTCCATGCGCTCAGGTTGTTCATTGGGAATATCATCACAAATAGTTCCATCAATGTCAATCAAATAATTTTTTACATTCTCAGGTAATACGGGACTAATTTTTTGTCCGTTTTCTTCTTTCTCTACTAATTTAAAATCTGCACTCATTATCTATTCTTAATTTTCGTTTATCCAATTTGCTCTATCTGCTGGACTAAATTGCCATGGCGCTCCATTGTTTTCTAAATTAGAAAACATTCCATTTAACTCATTAGGTGCTGAACTTTGCTCTAATACTAATTGCTGACGTAAACCAACAATAATAGATAATGGATCAATATTTACAGGACACTCTTGAACACATGCATTACAAGTATTACATGCCCAAACTTCTTCAGTTGTGATATAATCTCCTAATAAGGATTTACCATCGTCAACAAACGTTCCGCCATGCTTATCAATATTTTTTCCTACCTCTACCAATCTATCTCTTGTATCCATCATAATTTTTCGAGGAGATAATGCCTTACCTGTCATATTTTGAGGACAAGCAGAAGTACAACGACCACACTCGGTACAAGAGTATGCATCTAATAAATTTTTCCAAGTTAAATCTGTTACATCTTTAACACCAAACTTAATCACTGCATTTGGGTCAAGCACTGGTTGATAAGCAGGGTCAAAGTTAGGCTTTACAACATCGGTTACTTCAAACAAATTATTGAATTGACCTTTTGATTTTAAGTTGGAGAAGTAAGTATTAGGGAACGCTAATAAAATATGTAAGTGTTTTGAAAACGGTAAATAGTTTAAAAAAGCAAACACCATCATGATATGTCCCCACCAGCCAATTCGTTCAATAATATGTAATCCCGCATTTGGCATTCCACCATAAATTAATGGCCCCAAATGGCTACTAATGGCTAATCCTAAAGAACCATCCCCTAAATTTTCGGCATGAGATTGACCTCTTGAATACAATACTTCATCCGCACCATTCATCATAAAAATAAAGCAGATTAAAATAATTTCCATTATTAAAATAATGTTTGCATCTAATTTTGGCCAACCATTTAATTCGCTTTTTACTAAGCGTGGAACTTTTAATAAATTTCTTCTTGCTAAAAATGCTACCGTACCAATAAAAGCTAATACTGATAAAATCTCGATAAAGCTTACCATAAAAGTATAAAAGCCTCCTAACGAAGCTCTAAAAGCACGATGATTTCCGCTAATACCATCAAATACAATTTCAATTAATTCAATTTGTGTAATGACAAAAGCTGCATATAAAAATAAATGCAAAATCGCTGGAATTGGACGCGTAAACATTTTTTTTTGTCCTAGCGCAACCAACATCATTGTTTTAAAACGTTCGCCCTTATTATCTTTAATAGAAATATCTTTTCCTAATAAAATATTACGACGAATTTTTTTCGCATTCATGTAAAAAAACGTGCTTGAACCAATAAGCAAAGCAATAAAAATGATTGATGAAATCATAGGGCAAAATTAAAGTTTAGGTTTATTTTTATCTTTTCTTCCAAATACTGAGAAGTGAATATAACGTTCTGGATTAATACGAAGATCTTTCATTAACTTATCTAAATCATCACTTGCTTTATTTAAGTTGTTATATAATGAATCATTCTTAACCAACTTACCAAGTGTACCTTGCCCTGAATTAATTTGAGCTACCAATTTATTTAACTCTGCTAAAGTTTTATCAGCTTCTTCAATTGCACTTTTTAAGTTAGATTTCGCTAAACTATCTGATAGTGTACTAAAATTACCTATGATATTATCAATCTTTCCAGTGTTTTGTTCTAACATTCCAGCCAAACTATTTAACTTAGTTAAAATTGAAGAAATTTTTGCTTTTTCGGAAGCAACCAAATCATCCATCTTGTATGCTGTTTGTTCTAGGCTTTCAATGGCTTTCTTTATACTCTCAAAAGATTTACTTAAATTTTCGCGAGTTTTATCGTTCAATACAACTTCAACAATCGTCATCACAGAATCTACAGACGATAATAATCCTTCAATTTTTTGTTGTAATGGTTGCAACTGCTTACTAACAGTCGTTTTTAAGCCTTCTTCAGTTTCTGCAATTAAAGTATCTCCCGATTGAACAAATTCGGTTTCATTACTATAGATAATTTCAACAGCTTTAGAGCCTAATAAATCAGAACTTACAGCTTTAGCAATAGAATGTTTAGGTATTTGAACATCTTCGGTTAAAAGAAATTTAACCAATACGCCATATTGCCCTCTACTATCTTTGATTAAGGAAATTTTATTAATTTGACCAACTTTAAAACCATTAACGAGCAAGGGATTAGCTTCTATTAATCCGTCAATTTTTGGATAAATAGCATACAATTCATACTTATGACTAAATAAATCGCGTCCTTTCAGGAAATTAATTCCCCATATAAAAAAGCCAATGGCTGATGTTACAACTAAACCTATCTTTAATTCTTTAGAAATCTTCACAATTAAAATTTTGAAGCCCTAATATACAGAATATTATTGAATTAAAAGAGGTGAAATAACGACATTTAGTGTCTATTTCTTAACAGGAAGAACAGACTTGAAAATACCTTGAAATGAAACAATATTTAATGGAAATTCTAAAAAAACATGCAAAAAACTAATAAAATAAAGGGCTTTTAAGCCAATATTGTAATCAATAATATAAAGTGCTACCGACAAAATCCATAAAGCTAGGGTAGTAAATAAGGTTTTTTTTGGCACTAAATGCCATTGAATAATGGATGTTTTTGAAAACCAGTTTAAATAGTGATAAGTATATGAAAATGCAATAAAACGCATCACAATAAAACCAGCATTGGTTTGATAAACAACTTCTTCGATATTTTTCGCATCGGTTTTTAATCCGAAAAAATCAATTAAAAAAGTATTTAATAAATAAAATAAATCATAGCTCTTTGTTACATAGGCCGACACTTGATATTGTAGACCTGGTGCTTTTATCACAAAAAAAGAAGCAGCAATAATAACTAGCGCAACTATTGATAAATAGCCTGCTGTAGATTTATTTTTTAAAACACCATAAAACATAAACGCCCAGGTAAAAAACAATACATGAATGATGGTTGGAAGAAAAACACCAACCCATATAAAATAAGAAGATCCAAAATTGGACATTGCTAAGCCAACCAAAGCCAGCAGGGCTAACACAATGCGATACAGATTGTCTTTTATAAATACAAAAATAAGCGACAGTAACACTCCGTACATAATTATGTTGGGAATTTGAGTATCTGTTTTAGCTGGTTTAATGAATGAGAAATAAAAAACTAAAGCGCATAAAATAGTTAAAAACACAAAATCATATTTCCCTTTTGTATAATAATTTTTTTTGTGTAACCAGCCAATTTCAGTGAGATAATGCAAGGGACCTAAAACAGCATATGAAAATAAAAACAATTCAAATGGGAGAATAAAAGCTAATATTGCTGATACAATCATCAGCCCAATATTAGCATAATGAATTTGATCGTTATTTAGAGCGCTTAACTTTAACAAAAGAATAGAGTTTTAATTTCAATCAAATATCTTAAAAATAAATTAGATAACGAAGCACGTGTTACTTCTTATCGTTTTCAAACTTTCCGGTTTTTTTATTATAACTATAAGGACAGTGTTTGCAACCATTTTTACAGCAATAGCCTCTTTTGAGATGATATTTCTCGGTAAAAATAATATAACCCTCTGGGCTATAATAAAAATCTTCGGGATCTAAATTCTTATTAAACATTAAATTAATTACTAATTTTACTGTGTGAATTATCTCAACAAATATAGTGTTTTAATTGTTTTTGTTTTCATAGAATTAGTTTCTATAGCTCAATCAGACTCAACGAAAAAACGTTTGATTGGAATTCAACTTAAAAATGATTCTAATGTTTTATTTCAAAACAAAAAATTAAATATTGATGATAACAGCAATGAACCTAAATTAGAAATTGGCGCCTACCTAAGTTCCTATTATGCATTTTATTCGGAAGATAACACGACAGATTATGTAAAGCATCCAACCATGGCGGCTCGTAACAACGAGTTTGGATTGAATATGGTAATGATATCTTTAGGCTACCGTTCAAAAAAAGTGAGAAGTAATGTAACTTTGCACTATGGCGATATTGCAGAAAGTACTTGGCCCTCAAAATTTAACATGATTCAGGAAGCAAATGCAGGAGTTGAACTATTTAAAAATTTATGGTTTGATGCTGGGGTTTTTAGATCTCATATTGGATTAGAAAGTACTCAGCCTAGAGAAAACATAACTTCAAGCATGACTTTAGCGAATGTTTACGAACCTTACTTTTTTTCGGGAGCAAAATTAACTTACTTAATAAATTCGAAGTTAAGTTTGCAAATAAATACATTTAATAGTTTCAATTCTATTGTAGAAACTAATAAAAATAAATTGATTGGAAGTTCAGTTGTTTTTGCTCCAAATGACAATATATCTATGACTTACAATTTTATCTCAGGCGACGATACACACGATACAGTTAAACTAAAACGTCAACGATACTATCATAACTTTTATTTAACATATCAAAAAAACAAAGTAAGTATTGGCGCAGAATTTAATTACGGTATTCAAGAATATAGCAAGCGATTAAATCCAACAACTCTGAGCACAGCATACATGAATAGTTCTTTAGTATTATTTAAACATCAATCTTTCAAAAAAATAGCATTTTATGCCAGGGGGGAATGGTTTAGTGATGAAGATGAGATTTTAAGTATGGGTTCGAACATGGGTAAATATACTTGGGGAGGAACCGCTGGCCTTGAGTACAAACCTGCAAAAAATATGGCGCTGAGCATAGAAGGACGTCAATTAAATTCTGAAAAGGAAAATTTTTATTATAATGGCAAATATCGTAAAGAAAGGAATGAATTTATTTTTTGTTTAGACGTTTGGTTTTAATATGATACCCTACACACCAATCATAAACCAAATAAACTTTAATGGTTACCAAATTGGCATTTTACGTTTAGACTTAATTCATCCTGAGATATCTGGCAACAAATGGTTTAAATTAAAATACAATTTAGAGCAAGCAAAAAAAGAAAATAAAAACACTATTATCACCTTTGGTGGCGCTTTCTCTAATCATATTGCCGCAACAGCTGTGGCATGTAAACTAAATGAATTAAAAAGCATAGGTATTATTAGAGGCGAAGAAACCTCTGTCAAGAACCCTACTCTATCAGCAGCGCAACAGAACGGAATGGAATTATTATTTGTTAGCAGAGAAGAATACTCGCAAAAAAATGACAGCGGATATTTACAGCGCTTAAGATATATGTATCCTGAAGCTTATATCATACCAGAAGGCGGCGATAACAGACTAGGGCAAAAAGGTTGTGAAGAAATTTTAACGACTGATATGTTTAGGTATAAGAATATATTTTGCGCATACGGCACAGGAACAACTTACAAAGGTATTTCTAAATCTCTATTACCACATCAAAAACTGTATGTAGTTAATGTTTTAAAATTTGAGGCTGCAGTTAATGAACCACAGACATCTATATTAAATGATTATCATTTTGGTGGTTATGCAAAACACACCGATGAACTTTTGGAGTTTAAAAGATGGTTTGAAAACACCCACTCTATTCCTTTAGATTATGTATATACAGCTAAACTATTTTTTGCAGCTTTTGATTTAATGAAACATGACAAATTAAAAAAAGACTATCCTATTTTAATAATTCATTGTGGCGGCTTACAAGGGAATAAAGGATACGAAGATCGTTACCAATTATCAGGCTCTAAAACAAATTCGCCAGGTAATTGACATCCAAGGGTAGGCCTGTTTCCTATCGGCAAGAGAAAGACCTGAATATCTGGAAGATAATTTAAAAAAACCAATACCAAAACCAACATTAGTGGTAAAGTTGGCGTCACTTAACAACATGATGCCGTTTTGGATTTGAAATGTAACGCCTTCTATATTTCCTAATAAAACATCTGTTCCATATCTCAATCTAGGGCCAAAATAATATTTCGTTTCAGGTTCAATATCATAATAATAATTAACATCAAGGCCAGATATAAAACCTACTCCCGAAGGTGAATTTTGAGCATTATTAGTATTTGAAGGAGTTGAAGAACCTGTAGTTAAATATCGCAGTGTTCTGCTTGGATTATATGTTAAACTAAATGGCACATTAACGCCAATAGTTTTGTTTGCAAATAAACGTTCGTAAGCTAAAGTTAATCGTCCTACTAATACATCACTAGGATAAAATCCAATTAAATAATTAGCATAACCAGCTTCCTTTTTCTTCCATTCCCTTAGTAATCTTTCCCCTTTTTCTCGTCCACTTTCAGGTGCTTTTGTTGAATCCGAAAAATTATCCTCACGAAGATCAGAAAACACATGCACTTCGCCTGTTGAGTATTCGGCAATTAGAACTTTATATTTTTTGATAAACTTTATTTTGGAAAGAACTGAATCACGATAAGTAATATCTGCACCAGAAATCGAAACGATTCGACAGTGTATAACACTATCTTTCCTCAAAAATAGTTTATCCTGAGAAACAACATCTGTTGAGTACAGTACAAAAAGTAATATATAAATTAAGAAGCCTCTCATTTTTAAAATCTATAACCAAAACAATATCCTAAATAAAATTTTGGATATCCATTATAAATCGGTTTCAATGCAAAAGAATGAACAGGAACACCAACTGATGTAAAAATTTTAAAATTAAAATTTGACGACACTCTAAATAACCATCCATTTGTAATCATAAAAGATAATTGATATCCTTTTTCATCTCTATAATTCTTTGAATTATTAGTAGTATCAATCATTTCTTTATAATCAAAAGTCATGTACTTTGATTGAAGTCCGATCGATCCCTGAACACGTTTTGTAGTGCTAAAATTGTAACTAATTCCCAAACCACTGTCTAATTTTTTCTTTGCAAAATCTTTTGAGTCAGAGATAATTAAGTTCAATAACCCCATTCGACTATTAAAATTATAACCCATTAAACCTGTAAATGTAAATCTATTGTTCAAAAGATCTCTATCATAAAGTATAGTCAAATCACCATTGGCTAATGCCAGAGCATTGATGGAAATCATATTAGGATTTGCGTAATATGTATCAAAATCTTTAGATTTAATGTTCTTAGATTTTGAAAAAAATTCATACCACTGTGGATCAACAGACGGCGGATATGGATTAATAATTTGGCTAGTTCCGTTTTGATAAAGTATCAAAACCACAAGGTTTCTACTGACATAATAAGAAGATCCATCTGTTGACCCAAATGAACTATACTTAATATCATTTTGCTCAACCTCTAAAACTTTTACTTGCATTTTTGTACCATCTATTAGATACAATATATCCTGACAAACAGAAGTATGTGGTAAAAAAAACAAAATGTATAGCCCCAAAAGGTATCGCATGATAGATTAAATAAATCGAACTAAATTTAGCTATTAAATCTTGATTTAAAAACACTTTTTACACTCATCTATCAATTTAAAAATATGTGATAATTGAGGCATTTTCATTAAATTAGTGGTCTTAATTTAGATTATGATTAAACTTAAAAATTATATCAATGGCGAGTTAGTTGATCCTATCTCAAACCAACATATTGACAACTACGATCCTTCACGTGGCGTTGTATATTCATTAATACCTGATAGTGACGAACGTGATGCTGAAAAGGCGATTGCTGCTGCAAAAGAAGCTTTTAAAACATGGAGTATTACGCCAAAAGAAACTCGTTCCAAGTACTTATTAAAAATTGCTTCGTTAATTGAAGAACAATTAGATGAGTTAGCAAAAGCAGAAAGTTTGGATAATGGTAAGCCTTTTAACTTAGCAAAATCTGTTGATATTCCTCGTGCAGCTGCCAATTTCCATTTTTACGGAACTGGTATTTTGCATTATGCAGCAAGTGCGCATAGTATGGAAGATACGGCTATTAACTATACTCTACGTCAACCTGTTGGTGTTGCTGGATGTATTTCGCCATGGAATTTACCATTATATTTATTTAGTTGGAAAATTGCTCCAGCTTTAGCTGCAGGATGCACTGTAGTAGCTAAACCATCTGAAATTACGCCAATGACGGCTTACTTGCTTTCTGAAATTTGCATCAAAGCGGGCTTGCCAAAAGGAGTGTTAAATATTGTTCACGGTTTTGGTCATAAAGTTGGTAATGCTATTGTAAGTAGTACCGATGTGCCGTTAATTTCGTTTACTGGTGGAACTAAAACAGGTGCTAACATAGCAAGCATTGCTGCGCCCATGTTCAAAAAATTATCGTTAGAACTTGGTGGTAAAAATCCAAACATCATTTTTGCTGATTGTGATTATGATAAAATGCTAACGACTACCATGTTATCATCCTTTGCTAATCAAGGGCAAATTTGTTTATGTGGATCAAGAATATTTGTGGAGCGCTCTATCTACGAAAAATTTAAAACTGATTTTGTTGCTAAAACACAAAAATTAATCGTTGGAGCTCCAATGGATGATAAAACAAAAATTGCCGCCGTTGTTTCTAAACCTCATATGGAGAAAATTTTATCTTATGTAGAATTAGCCAAACAAGAAGGTGGAAAAGTATTATGCGGGGGCAAACAAGCAACAATGAGTGGAGAATTTGAGAATGGTTATTATTTAGAGCCAACCATCATTGAAAATCTGTCTTACGATTGTCGCACTAACCAAGAAGAAATATTTGGTCCAGTAGTTACCATTATGCCTTTTGATACTGAAGAAGAAGTGATGATGTATGCCAACTCTACACAATATGGTTTAGCATCTACTGTTTGGACACAAGACATTACTAAAGCAAACCGTGTTGCTATGAATTTACATACAGGTATTGTTTGGATTAACTGTTGGTTGTTACGTGATTTACGCACTCCGTTTGGCGGCGTTAAATCATCAGGAGTTGGAAGAGAGGGTGGTTTTGAAGCATTAGACTTCTTTACTGAGCCTAAGAATGTTTGTGTGAAGTTAAAATAATTAAATAAACACCTGACAGGTTTTAAAAACCTGTCAGGTGTAAATTCGTAATCAACATGTTAGAAAATACAGAAAGAACAGAATTAACAACATTAGGAGAGTTTGGATTAATTAAACATTTAACCGAACACGTTGAAATACATAATACATCATCCATCAAAGGAGTTGGTGATGATGCGGCCGTTATAAAATACGAAGGAGAAAAACATACTTTAGTATCTACTGATATGTTAGTGGAAGGTGTGCATTTTGACTTAACCTATGTACCATTAAAACATTTAGGTTATAAATCTATCATCGTTAACTTGTCTGACATTTGCGCGATGAATGGTACACCTAAACAAGTAACCGTTAGCATCGCCGCATCTAATCGTTTTTCGGTAGAAGCATTAGAAGAATTATATGCAGGAATGATTTTTGCCTGTAATAAATACCATGTAGATTTAGTTGGTGGTGATACAACATCAGCTACTAGCGGCTTAGTGATTAGTATTACCGTTATTGGCGAAGCCAATAAAGAAGATATTGTTTACCGTAATGGTGCTAAAGAAAAAGACTTATTATGTGTCAGTGGCGACTTGGGCGGCGCTTATATGGGCTTACAAGTTTTAGAAAGAGAGAAATTTGTGTTTAAAGACAATCCAAATATTCAACCTGATTTAGTAGGCAACGATTATATTTTGGAGCGTCAATTAAAACCAGAAGCTCGTGTGGACATTGTTGAATTATTAAAAGGCTTAAATGTAAAACCAACTAGTATGATTGATGTAAGCGATGGGTTGGCTTCTGAGTTAATGCATATTTGTACACAATCTGATTTAGGTTGCGAACTGTATGAAGAAAAAATTCCTTTAGATCCTCAAACCTTTGACAGAGCTCGTGAATTTAATTTAGACCCAACAGTATGCGCACTTAGTGGTGGTGAAGATTATGAATTATTATTTACCGTGCCAATGAGTGATTACGATAAAATAAAACATTTACCTGACTTTACAATTATTGGACATATGACACCTAAAACAAGTGGCATTAATTTAATTGCGAAAGCAGGTACATCGCACCCAATAAAAGCACAAGGTTGGAACGCATTTAAACAAGACTAAAATGAAACATGTATTAGTTATTATATTGACCGTTATCACATTATTGTCGTGCGACAGTAAAAAAACGAGTATTGCTGGAACTATTGTTAATGCCAATACTGGCGAAGCTATCCCAAATGTTTTAGTAAATTACTTACAATGTCAAGAGGATAAAGAAAACTGCGCTGAAATTATTATCGCTCAGATGTACACGCTACCAAATGGATCTTTTAAATTTGATCAAAAACGTGCCAGTAAATCAAAAAAAAGATGGATAACGGTGTATAATGGTTCTAAAAAAATTGCACAACAAGATAATGTTGGATTAACAGATAAAAGCATCACGATACAAGCCACACCATAAATTTTAAAATACATTAATTATAAAACTTTCTAAACTTAAGAACATGAGCACAGAAAAATCAATTGAATCATCAAAAGCACCAGAGCCAGTAGGATTATACCCACACGCACGTCGTGTTGGTAATTTATTATTTTTAAGTGGTGTTGGTCCGCGTGAGCGTGGCACTAAAAAAATACCAGGAGTTGAGTTAGACGAAAATGGAAACATTACCTCTTATGATATTGCTGCACAATGTCACAGCGTATTCCGTAACATTAAATATATTTTAGAAGACTCTGGCAGCAGCTGGGATAAAATTGTGGACGTGCAAGTGTTTTTAACGAACATGAAAGATGATTTTAAAATTTATAACGCTTTGTGGGCTGAGTATTTTGCAGAAAACCCTCCTTGCCGCACCACTATTGAAATTAATTGTTTGCCTACTCCAATTGCTATTGAGTTGAAAGTGATTGCGACGATTGCTTAGCATTTTATGAAACAAGATAAATATCAATTAAAATCGTCTAAATCTTTAACTGTTTTTGAATTTATTAGTGAAGGTCCTAAAGGACGAATCAAAAAAATAGTTCAATTAAGCGAAACTAATTTAAAAGATTTTTACAATCTTGGTTTTGGAGATAAAAATGAAGATTCTGAAGAAATTGATGATACTATTATTACAAATAATGGCGACAGCCAAAAAGTATTAGCAACAGTAGCAGCGACCGTTTATGCATTTACTGAGAAAAATCCTAACGCTTGGATTTATGCTACAGGAAGTACAAAAGTACGAACAAGATTATATAGAATTGGAATTACAAATTATATCAAAGAGATAAAAAAAGACTTTGAAGTATACGGACTAAAAGAGGATAAGTGGGTAGAATTTAAAAATGGCGTAGAATATGCAGCATTTTTAGTTAAAAGAAAAAATTAGTACCTTTACATTATGACAATTAAAAAGCTAAATAAAGCCAAACTTCCTATTGTTACTATTGACAAGTCATTAGATAAGCTTTCAAAAAAGGTTTTATTTAAAGACAAGCTTGATAACGCTAATAAAGTTCTCAAAACAGTTGGGCTTCCTAAAGTTTCAACTCATTAATTAACTGCATGTCAACACCCATTGCTATTGAGTTAAAGGTAATTGCGACGATTGATTAAGAATGATTTAGTTAATTTTACCTGAGCAACCATACTAATAATCAAAAAAAATCATGAGATTAATTACATGGAATTGCCAAGGTGCATTTAGAAAAAAAGCAGACTTAATATTAAAACTTCAACCAGATATTTTAATAATTCAAGAATGTGAACATCCTGATAAATTAAAATTTGATTCGCTAATAAATAAACCAACTGATACCTTTTGGCATGGAGACAATCTAAATAAAGGGATTGGTGTTTTTTCTTACTCAGATTATAAATTCGAATTAATAAACGAATTTAATCCTGAATTTCGGTATGTTGTGCCACTTAAAGTATCAAATAATTCTAATAGTTTTATTCTCTTAGCAATATGGGCAATGAATAATAAAATAAACAGAGAAGCAAGATACATAGGTCAAATTTGGCTAGCCATAAATTATTACGAAAAGCTATTCGGAGATTCAACCATTTTAATTGGCGATTTTAATAGCAATAAAATATGGGACTATAAAGACAGGGTTGGCAATCATACAGATGTTGTAAACAAACTCGATAAAATGAATATTAAAAGCATTTATCATAATCACTTTACAGAAAATCAAGGTGAAGAAAAACATCCAACATTTTTTTTACAAAAAAAAATGTTCAAACCATATCATATTGACTACTGTTTTGCTTCTCAAGACATTTTAAATCAAGTAAAAAAAGTGGAAATAGGTAAGTACGAAGATTGGACAATGTATAGCGACCATTCGCCATTAATAATATCATTAGATAATTTATAAAAGCTATAAAAAACACTTAATGCACCAATCCCTTGCCCATATAGCCCTAGTAGTAAACGATTACGATGAAGCCATCAACTTCTATACTCAAACCTTACATTTTACTTTAGTAGAAGATAAAGTAATGAGTGCAACAAAACGTTGGGTAATGGTAGCGCCGCCAGGCAGCAAAGGAGCAACCATATTATTAGCCAAAGCAGCTAACGAAGAACAACAAAGCAGAGTTGGGAACCAAACCGGTGGGCGTGTATTTTTGTTTTTATACACCGATGACATAGACAGAGATTACAAAAATTTACTCGATAAAAAAGTTAAGATTGTGCGTGAATTGGAAAATCAACCACACGGTAAAGTAGCTGTGTTTGCTGATTTGTATGGCAATTTATGGGATTTGATAGAGCCTGTGTGACCGTCATTGCGAGGCACGAAGCCAGCGTAAGGGATGCGAGTGAAAATCCTTTTTGGGTTCCTTTCCAAAAAGATTGAAACGGGCAGCCCGACCCGACTGCCTCTTTGGAGGGACACGCCCAAATACTAATCAGAATTAAATCCATTAGCATTTCTTAACCTAGATTAAGCGCTTATCACAAAAATTTAACGAACTTTATTCTAGTAAATACATTGCATGGAACGTAAAGAATTTATAAAATCAATATTAGGAATAGCTGCTATGACAACATTAGGAGATTTTAAATCGTTTGCCAATAACTTACCCGAGCAGGATGAAGAAATGCCAGTCTTATTTATAGGACACGGTTCGCCCATGAACGCCATTGAAGACAATGAATTTACGAAAGGATGGAAAGCGATTGCTAAAACAATTCCAAATCCAAAAGCTATTTTATGTATTTCGGCGCACTGGGAAACTAAAGGCACTTTTGTAACAGCAATGGATCATCCAAAAACGATTCATGATTTTGGTGGTTTCCCGCAAGCCTTATTTGATGTGCAATATCCAGCGCCTGGCAGTAAATGGTTAGCTGATGAAACTAAAAAAATAATTACTTCCACTCCAGTTGGCTTAGATGAAAGTTGGGGATTAGATCATGGCACCTGGAGCGTTGTAAGACCCATGTTTCCGGATGCAAACATTCCCATTATTCAATTAAGTTTAGATTATACAAAAGATACACAATGGCATTATGATTTAGCTAAGCAATTAGCAGGCTTGCGTAAAAAAAGTGTCTTAATTATTGGAAGTGGTAACATGGTTCACAATTTTCAATACGCTAGATTTAGCGGTAATTTCAATGAACACTTTGGACACGATTGGGCATTAGAAGCAAACGAAAGTTTTAAAAAATTAATTACGGCAAATGATGTCAAATCGTTAGTGAATTATAAAACATACAGTAAAGCATTACAATTATCGTCCCCTACTCCTGATCATTATTTACCAATGATTTATAGCATTGCCTTGAGAGGAAAAAATGATAAAGTAACTTATTTTAATGATGCCGTTGTTGGAGGTTCGTTTTCGATGACTTCGGTAGTGATTGGTAAAGCTTAATGTAACGTCATCGCGAGGAACGAAGCGATCTCAAACCTAGTTGAGAAATGTATGAGATTGCTTCTCCGACAGCTGGCGGATCGCAATGACGAAAAAATATAAAATAAATGAAACTACTAACAACTCTAATCCTATTCATAGCACCAGCTTTAACAAGCTTTGCACAAAAAACAACACCAAGTTTATATTACATTTTCAAAGAACCAAAAATTAAATCAGCCAAACCACCTGTGATTATTTTAATGCATGGCGTGGGAAGTAATGAAAAGGATTTATTTTCATTTGCTAATCAATTACCTGATAGCTTTTTAGTGATTTCGTTACGAGCGCCAATAAAATTAGGAAATGACAGCTATGGTTGGTATCATTTAAGTTTTGAAAATGGTAAACCAATCGGCAATCCTATTGAAGCAGAAGCTAGTCGATTAATGATTATTGACTTTATTAATAATCTAAAAAACAAATATACTTTTAATGAAAAACGTGTTTACTTGTGCGGCTTTAGTCAGGGTGCAATAATGGCATACAGTGTTGGCTTAACTGTTCCCGAAAAAATAAAAGGCATAGCTATCATGAGCGGACGATTATTAGAAGAAATAAAACCTTTGGTTGCAAACAAAGAGAAATTAAAAAATCTAAAAGTGTTTATTTCCCATGGCAATAATGATGCTGTATTGCCAATTAATAGTGCACGTGAAGCAAATACCTATTTAAAACAATTAGGCATTAGTGCCAGTTATCATGAGTACCCGGAAGCACATACTATTAGTAATGCGATGTTTAATGATTTATTAGCTTGGCTCAAGAAATAAAAATTATTTTTATATTTAAACTTATCTAAACATAAACTTATGAGTAAGCCATTAATTAAAATCGAAGCTATTATTAATTCAAATATTGAAAAGGTTTGGGAATGTTGGACAAAACCAGAACACATCACCAATTGGTATTTTGCCTCTGATGATTGGCATGCACCAAGTTCAACCTCTGATTTTAAAGTTGGTGGAAAAATTTCAACAAGAATGGAGGCTAAAGACGGCAGTTTTGGTTTTGATTTTTGGGGTATTTATAATGATATAAAACCAAACGAAAAAGTAGGAATTACCATTGGCGATGATAGAAAATGGGATACGTATTTTTCTGTAGTGGATGGCAGCGTAAAAGTAGTTGAAGAGTTTGAGGCAGAAAGTGAAAACCCAATAGAAATGCAAGAAGCAGGTTGGCAAATGATTTTGAATAATTTCAAAAAATACGTTGAAAGTTTATAAACATGAAGGTTGAATTTAAGGATATAGATTCATACATCGCTACATTTCCTGAGGACGTTCAGCAAATTCTGGAACAAGTAAGAAGTGCTATTAAAAATTCGGTTCCCGAAGCAGAAGAAGTAATCAGTTATAATATGCCTGCATTTAAATATCATGGCATCTTAGTTTACTTTGCAGGATATAAAAATCATATTGGCTTTTATGCTTTACCATCAGGACATAATGCATTTGAAAAAGAATTATCCATTTACAAACAAGGCAAAGGCTCTGTGCAATTTCCATTAGATAAACCAATGCCTTTAGCATTGATTAAAAAAATAGTAAAGTATAGAGTAAAAGAAAACATAAAAAAATCATCTTTTGAATAACTTAGTTAAGTCTGTTTTATGTTCCGCTCTTCATTTGTTCTAAAAAGAATCCTCATCTTTGATGGATTAATTAAAAAACCATGATTAGTGCAATTACATTATTATTTTGCAAATCTAATTCAAATCAGTAAAAAGTTTAGAATGAAAAAATACATTTTAGTACTTTATTTTATTAGTGTTACATTGGCAGTTAACTCTCAAAACACTCGTATTATAGATTACAATTTGATTGGCTGGTACAACACGTTTATAACAAAAAAAATAACTGATAAATGGAGTACTCATACAGAATACCAATGGCGAAGAGATGACTTTATTTTGCACGGACAACAAAGTTTATTAAGAGTTGGTATTAACTACAAATTCAATCCGAAATTGTTAGCAAGAGTTGGTTACGGTTGGATAGAAACCTATCCTTATGGATCCATCAATTTACAAGCTGCAGGAAAAACATTTACAGAGCATCGCGCATTTCAAGCATTACTTCTAAATGATGAAATGGGAATACTTGAACTTCAACATCGTTTGATGCTTGAACAACGCTGGATCGGAAGATATACCAAGCCTGATATAAAATCCGAAGATGATTATGTTTATGTCAATCGTATACGCTACATGCTACGTTTGCAAATCCCTATAGGTAAAAAACTAATGGAAGATAAAACAATTTATGCAGCTATGTATGATGAATTATTTATTCAGTTTGGAAAAAATGTTCAAGAAAATGTTTTTGACCAAAACAGATTAGGAGCTCTTATAGGATACAAATTAAACAAATATTTTAAGTTAGAACTGGGGTACTTAAATCAAACCGTACTTTTAGGAAGAGAAATTGAAGGAAGGAATGTTTTGCAAAAAAATAATGGTTTTATTGTTAATACTTATATAAATTTTTAGAATACTATTAATAATCAACATCTTACAAAGCATAAGCAATCTATCATCTCTTTTTTACATTTTGTCTAAATTCTTACATAAAACCTAAGATAATAGCTATATTTAACCTTCGAAAAATAAAATAATCAGATTAAAAACATATGGAAAAAGTATTAAAAGCCTTAGGTGTTAAAGAATTAAACATTGGTTGCGCAACGGGTAAAAATTATTTTGCTAATGGTGACATTATCGAATCATATAGTCCAGTTGATGGAAAATTAATTGCAAAAGTTCAAGCAGCAAATGCAGCTGATTACGAAAAAGTAGTTCAAGTAGCTTCTGAAGCATTTAAAGTATGGCGTAACATTCCAGCTCCTAAGCGTGGTGAAATCGTTCGTCAATACGGAGAAAAATTACGTGCTAAGAAAAATGATTTAGGGAAACTAGTTTCATATGAAATGGGTAAATCTTTACAAGAAGGTTTAGGTGAAGTTCAAGAAATGATTGACATTTGTGATTTTGCGGTTGGTGTATCTCGTCAGCTATATGGTTTAACCATGCACTCTGAGCGCGAAAATCACCGTATGTATGAGCAATGGCATCCATTAGGAATTGTAGGAATTATTTCTGCTTTCAACTTCCCTGTAGCAGTTTGGAATTGGAATACGGCTTTAGCTTGGATTTGTGGAGATGTTTGTATTTGGAAACCATCAAGTAAAGTGCCTTTATGCGCTGTAGCTTGTCATAATATTTGGAATGAAGTAGCTGCTGAAAATAATTTACCAGAAGGAATTTCTTGTTTATTAGTAAGTCCAGGTGCAATTGGAGAAAAAATGTGTGAAGATGCACGCGTACCTTTAGTATCTGCAACTGGTTCTACTCGTGTAGGTCGTATTGTAGGAGCAAAAGTAGCTCAACGTTTTGGCCGTTCTATTTTAGAATTAGGTGGTAACAATGCTGTTATCATTTCTCAACATGCTGATTTACCAAACGTATTACCAGGTTTAGTTTTTGGTGCCGTTGGTACTGCAGGACAACGTTGTACCTCAACTCGTCGTTTAATTATTCACGAAGATATATACGAAGATGTAAAACAAAAATTAATTAACGCCTATAAACAATTACGTATTGGCGATCCATTGAACGAAAACAATCACGTTGGACCATTAATTGACAAAGCTGCTGTGAAAGATTACATTGTTTCTATTGAGCGTGTGATTGCAGAAGGCGGAAAAATTTTAGTGCCAGGTGGCGTATTAGAAGGAAAAGGTTATGAAAGTGGTTGCTATGTAAAACCTTGTATTGCAGAAGCAGGCAATCACTTTGAAATTGTACAACATGAAACATTTGCTCCAATTTTATACATCATGAAGTATAAAACAATGGATGAAGCAATTGCTTTACAAAATGGCGTTCCACAAGGTTTATCTTCATCTATCATGACATTAAATATGCGTGAAGCAGAGCAATTCTTATCAGCAAATGGAAGCGACTGTGGAATTGCAAACGTAAACATTGGAACAAGTGGTGCTGAAATTGGTGGTGCATTTGGTGGCGAAAAAGAAACAGGTGGTGGACGCGAGTCTGGATCTGACAGCTGGAAAGCATACATGCGCCGTCAAACAAATACTATTAATTACGGTACAAAATTAACGTTGGCGCAAGGAATTAAATTTGATTTCTAAATAAAAATAACGAATAAGTGAATAGTCATCCTGAACTTGTTTCAGGATCTATTTTAAAATAAACATAAAAAAGTAAGATGCTGAAACAAGTTCAGTATGACAAAAAGTAAAAAATGACAATCAATAAACACAAAGTAGTATCGGTAAATTATCATTTATCATCTCACATCGACAACGAAGCTCCAGAGTTAGTTGAACAAACATCTATTAACCATCCATTCACATTTATATTTGGAGTTGGTCAGTTATTACCTGATTTCGAAAAGAATTTATTAGACAAAAAAGTTGGTGATAAATTTGACTTTAAAGTTACTCCAGTAAATGGTTACGGAGTTTCTGATAAAGAAATGATTGCGAGAATTCCTAAAGAAGCATTTCATGTGGACGGAGAATTTGATTCGGAGCGTGTAAAAGAGGGCGAAGAATTAATGATGAATGATGCTGACGGAAACCAATTAATGGGCTTTGTTCAAGAAATTGGAAACGATTTTGTAATTATGGATTTTAACCACCCTTTAGCAGATCATAACTTACACTTTGTAGGTGAAGTATTGTCTATAAGAGAAGCTACTCCAGAAGAATTAGATCATGGTCACGTTCACGGACCAGGTGGGCACCACCACTAAAAACATAAAGCCACTCAATTGAGTGGCTTTTTTTATGTGGCATTGCAAAAAATTACAACGAAGCAAACTCGAATATAGTTTTATGTTCGAGATATGAGATTGCTTCACTTCGTTCGCAATGACGCTTCCTCAAATACAATATTTATAAATCAAATAAATACAAACTACATTCAAAATAATTAAAAAGGGGATCCCTAATTTAAACTTCGCCTTTGCTGCTTTATGATAAATAGGTGCCTTCGTTCCTAAATAAATACCAATAGCGCCAAATACAAAAGCAACAAAAAATAATTTGTTTTCTGGAATTCGATTTCCTTTTTTCTTTGATTGATGTTTATCATACCACATTAAAATATATGCAAAACAATTAATAGCAATGACATAAGCATAAAATATATTTTGTATTAGTTTCATAAAAATCAATTACAAAAAAGCCCCTCTATGCTTAAGAAGGGCTTTTCAAAACTTTATAAAATAAATAATTAATTACCTTCTAATACTTTAAATAACTCGTCTAATTTAGGAGTTAAGATAATTTCTGTTCTTCTGTTTTTCTTTCTTGCCTCTGGTGTTTTAGCTGCATCTATAGGAAAAAACTCACCACGTCCTGCAGAAGTAATGCGTTTAGGATCTGTTTTAGAATTTTGCAATAAAATTTTAGTAACTGAGGTTGCACGAATCACACTTAAATCCCAATTATCTTTGATTTCTCCTGTTCCTTTCATTGGCACATCATCAGTATGTCCTTCTACAACAATATTTATATCTGTATTTTGTTCTAATACCTTTGCTACATTTTTTAAAGCGTCCACACCTTTTGGTTGTACCGCTGTTTTTCCACTTTCAAATAATAATGATTCATCCATACTCACATAAACCTTTCCGTTTTTTTGAGTAATGGTTAAGCCTTTTCCTTCAAAACCCATTAGAGCATCTTGCAATTTCTTTTTCAAATCAGCTGTTGCTTGATCTTTGCTTTTTAAAATAGATTCTAACTCATTAACACGTGCTTCACGTTTTTTTAACTCAGCTGATAAAGCATCTAAATCTTGTTGTTGTTTATTTAAACGAAGCTCTAAAGCCTTTAACTCATCTTCCTTCTTAAGTAATTGCTCTTGAGTCAATTGTAATTGTCCGCTAAGTTTAGCATTATCTTTTTCTGAACCAACCAACATACGGTTGTATTTATCTAAAAGCTGGTCGTTTACTAAATTTAATTTATCATATTTATTTTGCAATAAACGTAGATTAGTTGCCATAATAGCAGTATCTCTTTGCAGACCAGCCATTTCCTTACCTTCTTTAACTAACTTTTCATTTAGTTCTGCGTTTTTGGCTTCAGCCTCATTAGCTGCTTTTTTGGAAGCAGCAGCTTCCGTTTCACACGTTGATAGTTTAGCTTTAGTTTCCTCCATTAATCGCTGAGGGACACATGATGTTAAAACTAATAATCCAATACAAACAGATAAATTTATTATTTTCATTTTAATATTATTTAAAACAAAATTAATTCTATTCGTATAAAATATGTTACACTTTAATTGTATTTATTAACAAAGGATTTTGTTAATTTTTAATTATTTCACTACCAGTGCCTTTTCGATGCGAGTAGCTACAATATCAGCTAACTGAGCGAAATAAGTATTGATTATCTTGGAAGGATTATTAACATTAGTAGGCAAATTTACTTCAGCTATGCCAGAGTTAATTTCTTTAGCATCTAAGGTATAAACGGTGTAATGCAATACAATTTTTCTAGTTGATGAACTATTTAAATCGGCTGGAGAGCCATTTAAAGCTTTAATATCTAGCTCGTTAATAAACAAGTATAAATCTGTTTTATATTTTGCACCTAAATACGGAACCAAGGTGGCATTTTTTAACTTCGCATTCATAAAACGAGTATCACTGTTACTTTCAACAACTAGTTGTCCATTTTTAATTGTTTTTTCATCTTTCTCTTTAACAGGTGGTTTATAATTATTTTGGTCTGGTACTTTTAAATATTGATAAGATAAGTATTGATAAATATCTGCTAAATCTTTTTTTGTTTTAGTGGTATCGTCCAATAAATCAACTACCGACATTTTTGGTTTTAGTTTTTTATAAAATTGCTCGTTTAAACCATCACGCATAGTTGCTTTGATTTGTTTAGCTGTGAGCTTTGTTTCTTTATTAATCATAAAATCAATTTCGCTGAGATACATTCTGTTTTCAAATGGAATAATCATGATTTTATGTTTCGATACGGCTTCTTTACCCGATGGTTTATTACCTGAACCAATTGTTTTGTCTTGTGCTTGCAATTGAAATGCAAACAATACAAAACTCAAAAGAATTAAAATTTTATGATTTAAATACTTTTTTACCATTAGTAAAGTATAATACAAAAACAATTAAAAGTTACTTAAAAAAATGGACAAAATCATTTAAGTTCGCGTACAACATTAAGAACAATAATAAAGCCATACCAACATATTGCGCATACGTTAATACTTTTACACTTGGTGCTCTGCGAGTAATCATTTCATATAATGTAAATACAACGTGTCCGCCATCTAAAGCTGGAATTGGTAATAAATTCATGAAGGCTAACACCACTGATAAAAATGCTGTACGTGTCCAAAAATCTTCCCAAATCCATTCGTCACCAAACATTTTTGCCATTGATTTAAAACCACCAATATGCTTATATCCACCAGTACTTGGTGTGAAAATCATTTTAAATTGGCGAACATAAAAATTTAATTTATCAAAAGTCATCATCACTCCAGCAGGAAAAGATTCGAAGAAACCATACTTTTTTCTTTCAATGCTAACAATGCCCATTTTTTCTAAATCTTCTTCAGGCACATCTACTAAAGCTGCTCCAACTTTGGAGTTTTCATTTACTTCAACAGGCACTTTAATAATTTGATTATTTCTTTCAACATTTAAAACAACTGTTTCGTTTTTAAAGTTTTTTAATTGTGTTTGAAACTCATCATAATATTTGATTTTAATCGAATCATTAATACCTACAATTCTATCATTTGCTTTAATATCAGCATTCTTATTTTTTGATTCTGGTGTAAACAGAAAAAAAGCAGGGCGTCTAATGTCAATAAAAAAGAATTTTTCAGTTTTAGCAATTTGATCAACAAAATCCTGAGGTAAAGTAATTTCAACTTTTTCGCCAGCTCTATCAATTTGTACAGTGTGACCTAATAAAATTTCAATTTTCAAATCATTAAAATATTGAATTGGTTTATTATCTACTGATATAATTTTATCTCCTGTTTGAAAACCTACTAGTTTTCCAATTGAATCATTACAAGCAATACCATCTTTTAAACTACTCATCGGAGTTTTCTTTTCTCCCCAAGTAAACAATATCATCGCATAAATTAAAAATGCCAATAATACATTCACAATAATACCACCTAACATCACAATTAATCGTTGCCAAGCTGGATGAGCTCTAAACTCCCATGGCTCTGCAGGCTTATTCATTTGCTCTGTATCTAAACTTTCGTCAATCATACCAGCAATTTGCACATAGCCACCCATTGGAAACCAACCGATACCATATTCTGTATCACCAATTTTCTTTTTGAATAAAGCAAAATTTAAAACTCCTGGTAATGGGAACAAGAAATCAAAAAACATGTAAAATTTATCGACACGTATTTTAAACATACGCGCTGTTATGTAATGCCCAAACTCATGCAACAAAATCAATAAGCCTAAGCTTGTTATAAATTGTGCGATATTAATAAAAGTACCCATGCTTATTTTTTAATTAATTCTGTTGTTAGTATTCTTGTTTCTTTATCGCACTGAATGTAATCTTCAATGCTTGGTGTTTTTATGAGTGGCATTTTATCAAGTGCATTTGCAATGACGTCGCTCATTTGTAAAAAGCCTATTTTATCTTCTAAAAAAGCTTGTACTACTATTTCGTTTGCGGCGTTTAATACACATGGCATGTTACCACCTTTTTCCATCGCTTTAAAAGCCAATGCTAAGTTAGTAAAGGTTTCTGTATCTGGTTTCTCAAAAGTGAGTTGTGGATAGTTAAAAAAATCAAAACGAGGAAAATTTGTTTTTATACGCTCAGGATAAGTGAATGCATATTGAATTGGCAATTTCATATCAGGCAAGCCCATTTGAGCTTTCATGCTACCGTCTGCAAACTGTACGATACTATGCACTATAA